>OAZZ01001009.1_pt1 | contig 12263 bp, 10 predicted proteins | sample 1495051 | NCBI WGS metagenome assembly OAZZ01 (sample SAMEA2579977, study PRJEB22360) | human gut metagenome
CGGTGCAAGAAAAAAGCCCCGATTAAACAGGGCTTTTAAGAGAAGTGTCTACTTCGTTTCTGGGCTTTGAGTGATCTTTTGACGACTTGCAGGATGCGAACGTCGAGAATCGCGCATCCGGGATCTTCCGGACGATCGTTGATGAGAAAGGACTCTGCACTCTCATAGTGGCGCACGATAAAGCCTTCGTTTTCAAGGACGTAGGCCAATGCATCGTGAATATTGGGATCGTCGTCGACGATGCGGATAATAGAAGCGGCGGTCATTTGCTGGGGTCCTTTGGATCCTTTGGAAGAGACTGTGCCGACTCTGCGGCCGGCTCATGAGGCACAGGAATGGAAACATCCGTTTCGGTTCTGCCGGATTGTGATGTGCTGACAAGCGGCAGCGCCACTCGCACGGCGAGCCCGGTAAGGCGAGGATTGAGATCGGTTCGCCCAAAAGTGATGGCGCCGAAGCAGGCCTCAACGATCGACCGGACGATGGCAAGGCCGAGCCCCAGACCGTTAGATTTTTGACTTGATCCGGCCTGCGGCTGGCTGGAACCGGCCTCAATGCGCAGCAGCGCTTCGTCGGAAAGGGGTTTGCCGCTGTCGGCCACCATGAATACCACGCTGCTGCCGATGACTTCAGCGGTAAAGGCGACCATGGGTCCGGAGCCCACGAGAACATCCGGGGCCTTCGTGAGATTGACCGGTTTGGGCTTGCCGCTTGACTCGTCGGCGGCCCAGGCAGCCTGAGCGGCCTCGGCGGCATTTTTCAGTAAATTGACGAAGACAAGCTCGAGCTCGAAGGCGTTGGCAGAAATATGGGCGGCACTTTTAGGCACCAGCACCCAGAGCGGAAAGTCCCGCATGGATTGTCCGCGCCAGAGGCGCACGGCGCTCTGCATCACATCGGCAGCTGACAGAACGGATCGTTCCAGTCTGCGGCCTTTGGCATAGGCGCGCACACGCTCGACGATCTCGCTCGCCCGCTGGGTTTCGTCGGCAATCCGGTCAGCGATTTTGGCCATGCGGTCCGGATCGGCTGAACCGTGGCGAATTTGGCGGGCGAGCCCCTCCGCGTAAAGCGATGCCGATGTAAGGGGCTGGCGCAGTTCGTGAGCAAAAATGCTTGAGATCTGCGTGAGCGATGCAGCACGCTGCATGGATGCCAGGCGCGAGGCCTGCGCCATCTTCTGCTCCCTCAATTCGCGAACGCGCTCACCCTGGCGGCGCGCAAGCACTTCTGCCCGCCAGCCATGGAAGAGCAGCCCGAGAATCAGAAGCGCAATGACAAGCATCCAGGTGAGATAGTCGTCAATCAGTTCATTGAGCATCGTCGCCCTGAGCTTCTCGGACGGTCCCACGCGAATCGCTTCAAGCAGCGCATCCACGGACTTGTAGTTCGTCGGAATCGTCCAGCGGGCACCGCGCTCGGTGGGCGGCATCGACAGGAGCGCAAGTGTCGCGCGCCGCGCGGCCTCGGGCGAGATCAGCTCCGTTACGGCCATGGTGAAGCCCGGATAAAGGTCCGTGGAGTGCACACAAGCCACGTCCATATTGTCTCGTCGATCCAGAACGCGAAGCTCGCCGACGGCTTCGGGGTGGCGCTCAATAAACTGCTCGTACGCACAGAGCCGCAGGACGCCCGCATCCGCTTTGTCATCCAATACGAGCTTCACAATATCCGATATCGACCGAGCGGCGCCCGTGAAAATCGTTTTCCCGAAAAACTCGTTGGGATTGATGCCGAACTTTGCGACTTCACCGAGCACAATTTGCCAGCCCGGGAAGGAAAGCGCGTTGCTCGCCGCAATCGTGCGCCCTTTCAAGTCGCCTAAGGTTTGAAATTCCCTGTGATCCTCTCGAACAATCACCGCTGACCCTTCATTGCGGTTGGGATCCGGGCCTCCCTTGGAAACCAGCGTGGCGAGCGGACGAAGGCCAAAGGTTGAAAGCCGTGTGACCGCGCCGGAAGTGCCGAGAATAAACTCGGCTCCGCGGCTCAAAACAATACGGTCGAACTCTTCGAACGTACAGAAAATCAGTTTGATGCCGCGATTGGGAAAGAGCGGCGCCAGCGCAAGCTTCGTCGCTTCGGCAATAAGCAGATTGTCGCGCGGCAGTGCAAATGTAATGACCGCAATGCGTATCGGATCTGTCCCCGGCACAGGAATGACTCCCGCATCAGGAGGCACCTTCAAGTCTGCCGCAGAATGGTCCAGCGAAACGACAGCCCCGGTTCCCCTCTCTTCTGCTGGGATATCGACCGACACCGCAGCCGCGAGAACAGAGCAGGCAAAGCGCAGCGCCCAACGGCACCAAGCAGTGCTTTTTCGTTTTGCAAACCGAAAGCTGAGGCGGGTCATGTCGTTCTGAGCCAGCCGGTTCTATCGGCTTGAGAGCGTTTGTGGATACTTTTTTCGCATACGCGGGTTTACCCGCCTTTATAGGAAGTTTATCCAACCTTTTCTGCCTTCCAATGGGCTTTCGGTCCTCTGGGGCATTTGAATTCATCCGTTTTGACCAGACTCAGTCTTCTAAGGGTTGACCCTTAGCAATCTTTGGATACGTTTTGAGTTTTGCTAATAACGCTTCACGCGGTCCAGCCGGATTAGTATTCATTCATCAACGTTCGATATCGAACTATATATCAATGCTCACAGCGGTGTTTCCAAGAAATGACCGCCCCCGCAGAAGGAATTTTGATCATGAAGAACATTCTGGTTGTATCCGGCCATCCCAATCCCTCGGCATCACTCGCCAACAAAACCATTCTGGAGAGCCTCAGAACAGCGTTTCCGCAGGCCCAATTCCGCGAACTCGCTTCACTAGTGAAGGACGGCCATTTTGATCCGGTCCCAGAGCAGGAAGCGCTCCTGAAAGCCGACGTCATCGTGCTCCAATTCCCGTTTAACTGGTACTCGGTGCCGGGGCTCCTCAAGACCTGGATTGACGAGGTGCTGCTTCACGGATTTGCCTATGGTTCAGGCGCAAAGCTTTCGGGCAAAACCGTGCTGCTTTCCATCACCGCCGGCGCTCCGGAGGCGGCCTACCAACGCGACGGCTTTACCGGCCACACGGTATTTGAGCTCCTCACGCCGCTCGCCGTCACCGCCAAAGCCTGCAGCATGATTTTTGCCGAACCCGTCGTGTCGTACGGCTACTCCGTTCCTGCCGCCCAAAATGACAAAGAAAACTATCTTGCCAACGCCAGAAAGCATGCCCAAGCGCTTTCGGCGCAGCTGAAGGCCCTCTGACAGGGAAGAAATGTTTTTTATTGATCTGCTTATTCATGCGCCTATAAGCAATCATGCTGAAGCCCCGGCAGGGGTCACCTGCTGGGGCTTCAATCGTTCCCAAATGCCTGAAAGAAAAATCAGCGCTTAGAACTTATGCACAATACCTGCGGCGACCTCAATGACCGTCGGGGCAACATCGAGGGAATACCCATTGAAATCTTTCTGCCCTTTCACCGTCTGATATGAGTAAGAAGCGACGCCGTAGAGCGAAGTACGTTTGCTGAGCGAATAAAGGTACCCTGCAGATGTGTTCCAACGGGAAATATCAATTTCGCCGAAAGTTGCTCCGATTGCGGTTGCCATATCCCAGCCGTTCACCTTGTCAATCGTGCCGTCCAGATAGGAAGTTGCCACCTTGAAGGTACCCCCTGCCGCCGGGATATCCGCGCCGATCGTGAGACCATAACCCTTTACCTGGAAACGTTCAGTTTGTGCGGGAGACAGCGCAAAATCTTTCGAAAAAATATTGTCGATGCTGTTCAAGTCTGCATTGTCAAAATACTGAGCCCCGGCATAGAGCTTGACAACCTGGAAATCGTAATTGCCGCCTACTGTCACTGTCAGCGCATCATCGACCGGATTGCCCCAATCCACGCCGTTCCATTTTGTCGTTGAAAAGTTCGTTTGGTCAACAACGGCAGCAAGGTTAAGGGGGCCGTTGGCATAAGTGAGCCCAATCGCGTAATAGCGGTCGACGGACGACTTCCCTTCCACACCATGCAGGCCTGCACCGTCGTAGTCATCCTTGCTGTCGGTATCAAACGAATACTGGGCATAAGCCTTAAAGCCCGCAAAGGCCGGCGTTGCGTAGGTAACCGTGTTGTCATAGCGGTCAAAACCGCTCATCACGGTGCTGGCATTAGCCGCATACTCGCCCCAGGAGGTCCCGAAAGGCGACAGACTGCCGAGAAGCCCGAAGGTACCGTTGCCGCTCGCGAGACTGCCCATCCGGCCGAAGGCGACGGTGCCGAAAGCGCCGGACAAGTTAAGCTGGGCCTCACGGCCAAAAAGGCGGTTATTCTGCGTGAAGCTCCCCGTGTCCGAAACGAAACCGTTTTCAAGAACGAAGCCGATCTTAAGCCCATTGCCGAGGTCTTCCGTACCCTTCAGGCCAAATCGGGAACCGGCGGTCACGCCGGACTTCATCTGGAAGGTGTCAACCGTATCGACATCCGGCAGATCGGCATCTGCATGCTGATAAACCAAACCGGTATCAATAACACCATAAAGGGTGACATCAGCAGCCAAGGATGAACCGGCGAAAGCTCCAAGAACGGAGAGTGCAGCAAGTGTTTTTTTCATTTGAAGAGGTTTAAATCAAAAAAAATGGCGCAATTGCCTAAAAGCAGCAAAGCGCTGCGTAATCCCTGCACGAAGCTTCGTCAAAATCTGTCTGACATTCAGAAAACAAAATGTTTTTCGATGATTCATGCAACCCTGATGGGTTTGCGGACCGCAATAATCATGGCTTTGACCCTGTACTCTCCGCAATCCAGTCTTTTTCCGTTACGGCACCAATATATTGTTTTTAAAGGAAATCAAATAATGTAAGTTCGTATTACATTTAAGATATACACCACATATACGACGTTTTCGTTTCCGATTCATCTCGAGCAATCGGCTGCGAATGGCATGACGCTTAACTAACTGCGCCCCTCATTTGCTGGCGTTTCAGTCCATCGAGCAGCTTCGATGAAGTGCTGCGAACGCCAATTAGCCTTCACTGCTCCCGCGCGAGCCAGATGAGGAAGAGCATCACCGACAGGCAGTCTGCTGCGCCCCCCGGCGACAGACGTCTGGCGACGAACTCGCGGTCCACTGTATGGACAGCATCACGCCACGAGGCTTGGCGCAAAGCGCCGGACTGGAGCAAATCACGAGCACAGCGCTTCACTGCCGCAAGCGCCTCAATACCGCCCCGCCGCACCAATGTCGTATCGTCAAGTTCGCTCATGATTTCAAAGAGCGCCTCAAGCAGTCTGCGGGCATCCAGATCCGCCTCCGGCAGACTGCAGAGCGCGAGGAGCGGCGTCTCAATGGCCGGAAAGCCCGCCGCGGCTTCACCGCGAATGCCCGTGAGTCCATAGTCACGATGCGCACGCATACCCGGCGTTTCTTCAGAGGGCCTTCCGGTGAAATCCGTGAGGGTGAGTCTTCCGAGCTCAGCGGTCTTATCCAAAACGTTTTTGATGAAGGTCTTTTCATCGAGCTCATCGAATGCTTCGCGCTGCGCCGCGCTCACCTCACCTGCCGCGCCGAGGACAAGGCCGAGTGAAAAAATGAGCCCTTTATGCGTGTTGATATGGCCCGTCGTTTCATACATGGCTTCCTCGGCTTCGAGTCCGATGAGCCTCAGCACCGCAAGCAGAAATGCCGGGTCGTCGGCAATCCATTCGCCCGCCGCGAAGAACCGCGGAAAAAAGGATGAAATCGCCGCGGCGCTTCTCTGGAACGTGAAGAAGTCCATGTCCTCGTGGGAGCCCGAGTGTGCAGGATCCACTAAACCCGGCTTAGGCTGGAGTCCAACCTCATAAAGTGCCGCACGCAGCGCCAGTGCGCCCGCACGACGGGCGGCCGCAGACACGGTGAAGGCGGTTTCATACGCAGCGAACCGTGCCAGCCGATCGGTCACGCTTTGCGCGACATCTTCGGCTGAATGGCTTTTTTCCCGCATGCAAAGCGCTGCCGGACGGCTGCAGACAAAGCATGTGCGGCCCATCCCGTGACGTGAAGCCAGAGAGACCGTCTTGCCGCCGGCATCATAGACATCAAAGTCAAAAAGCCTTGACCACGGATGGAGGGCCTCGAGCTCCGCGGTCTTCTCCTTGACGCTCTGCGGCGCCTCAGCTGCCGCGAAGAGTGCCGAAGGACCCGCTGAAGCATTGGTGAGCGCACATTCCGTGAGCTGCGGGAACCGCAGGGCAAACTCAGACATGCCGCTCGCGAGCAACCGCCGCAGAAGCGCGGAATCCTTGATTCGGCCGGGGATATTAAGCACAAGCTGAACCACCGTCTCGCCGGCGTGACGCCGCGCAAAGGCCTTCCGGCGCTCGACGCGCGCCTCCTTCTCTTCGAGATAGGCGGCAAGGCGCTCCGTCTGAGGGGCGTCTGGCGAATAGCAATGCCTCACCGCGCTCATGACGCCTCCCTGCGGAGCGCTTCACACAGTGCGGTCCCTTCAGGAGACTTGAGATAGGCGAAGGTCGACGCGGGCACCCACTCCTCAACCTCGTCCATTCGGCCGGCCGTCCAGGCCGCACGCACCCGTGAGGCAGAAATCGCGCCGACTCCGTCTTCAATGCGCGGCACTTCCACGAGTTCGAGCGCGTACTTTTTGAAGACGTCTTTCAACGCTTCGTTATATGCGCGGGTGACCGGGTCCGTCGGCTCCGTCCCGACGAAGCGCTTGGTGATGCCGAACCCCGGGGCAAGCAGATGCGCAAAGATGGTTCCGTCAAGATGCGTTTGAGCCGGCAGCCGCTCGTTTTTCTTTAGGAAATAGGAGGGAAAGGTTCCGGCAGAAATAATGTACGGGCCGCTAGGCACTACGCGGACATTGGGCAGATCGGCAGTGCCTGCGCGCACGAGCGCCAGTCTGACGTCAAACGGAAAAACCGACTGGTTTTCCTCAACGACAAAAACGATGCACTGCTCAGCATCGCGCGCCGCGAGCTCAATCAAAGCCTTGTGCCCCAGCGTAAATGGATTGGCGTTAACAATAACAGCCGAAGACCGCGCATTTGGGTTCACGCCGCCCGCGCAGATGCGCCGGATCCACTTCTGGGGTGAACAGCTGCCGAATTCCAGAAGGCACGCGTAGGGCGGAACATTCTCCACGAGCCGAAAGCCCGCGCCGCTGAAAGCTTCGGCATTTTGAGACTTCGTAAAGAGCTGCAGGTAAAAGATGCCGCGCTCGCGCGCCTCTTCGACAATCGCGGTAAAGAGCTTCTCGACAATCCCTTTGTGACGCATTTCGGGGTCGACCGCGGTATTGCGCACAACACTGCCCGACAGAATGACCGTGCCGACGAGCCGGCCGCCGATAAAAGCGCCGAAGCACGCATCCGCATATTCGCGCCGCACCGGCAGATCTCGTTCTCGAAGAAATGCCGTCACCTTCTCCCACTCTGAAGGATTAGCAGCTTGTATTTTCCGGATCTCTTCCATAGCGCACCCGCTTTGCGGAGGTTTAACTTCATTTCATTATCTGCGCAAATCTTTTGATTTTTCAGGTTACTTTAATTACCAAACACCCTCACATTCAGACTGCAAAGATACAATTAAATTTGCCCTGTCTGCGCTCGTAAATCAGTGTCAGGCAATTATGAAAACACTTTTGACAGGAATACCGGCCCTTCAATAAACACTGTCCGGTCTCTTGAATATTAAATGCGCCTGCAAACAAAACTTCTTGCATTAACGGCAGCATTGTTGTGGCTGATGCTTCTCGTCATCCTGAAATTCATTCAGGTCTACGAGGGCGACTTTGTGCATGAAGACGTCTCGAACCGCGCTCAGGCGATCTCTCGGCTTGTCGCCTCCAATTCAAAGCTGCAGGACTGGATGGCGCGTTCGCCGCTCACTCAGGAAGGGCTCGAAGGCATCCAGCGTTACTCCGAGCAGGTGCGGCTCGCTACCGGCGTCGAATTCATTGTCATTTTTGACAACCACGGCAAGCGCCTTTCGCACCCTAATCCCGCGAAGATTGGTCTGCACATCCAGGGGGCTGATGAGAGCGGCGCTTTGCGAGGAGAGGAATACATCTCCGTTTCGATCGGCACCCTCGGCGAGTCCATCCGCGCCTTCACGCCGATCTTTCATGACGGCCGGCAGGTAGGCGCTGTCGTCACCGGCATTACGACGGCCAATGCCAAAACGCTCACCGAGGCCCGCATGACGAAGATGCTGGGCGGCATCTCCCTCGTGTTCCTCGTTGGCTTTCTCGCCATCATCATTTTCTCGAGAAAGCTCAAGAAAACGCTCCTCGGCATGGAGCCCGAAGAGATTGCGCTGCAGAACACCATCAGCAGCACAGTATTAAAGTCCGTGCGCGAAGGCGTGCTCGTCATCGATGCTGCCGGGCGGCTTCAGGTCGTGAACGATCAGGCGCGCAAGATCCTCGCTAAGGCCCATCTCCCTTCGGATGTGCTGGGGCAGCCCGTGGACAGGGCCATCCCGCACACGCGCCTCTTGGAGGTGGTGCGTACCGGACGCGCGGAAAACGATGCCGAACAGAATCTCGGCGGCGTCGTGATCATCACCAACCGTGTTCCGCTCGTCGTGAGCGGGAAGATCATGGGCGCCGTCGCAACCTTCCGGGATTTAAGCGACATGATGGAGCTTGCCGAAGAGCTGACCGGAGCCAATAAGTGGATCGAAGCCCTGCGGGTTCGAGCCCACAACTACCGCAACACGCTGCACGTCATCAACGGACTCGTGAAGAACCAGCAGTACCCCGAGCTCGAGCGCTACGTCGAAGAGCTGCGCATTGCCGATGAAGTGCATAACGGCCGCATTGCCCGCCTGATCAAGGATCAAGTTCTCGCGGCGTTCCTCCAGAGCAAGGTTGCCCGCGCAGCTGAACTCGGCATTGAACTCGACGTGGAGCCCGATTCCCATGCCGACGAAATCCCTGACGCTCCGTTCCGCCAGGCCCTGCTCTCCGTCGTCGGGAACCTCCTCGACAACGCCATGGATGCCGTGAACGAATCCGAAGAACGGTGCGTGCGCATCCGCATCACGAGCGGCCAGCCTATCTGGTCAGTCGAAGTGTCCGACTCCGGGTGCGGCTTTAAGGGCGACCCAATGCAGTACTTCCGCAAGGGCGTCACCACCAAGGGCGAAGGCCACGGCTACGGTCTTTATCTCGTTGCCCGGGCCGTGCACGCCTATAACGGCTCCATCGAAATCGAAAGCAATTACCCGGCCGGCACCGTGCTTAAGATTGTGATGCAGGCTGCGGGACCCGAATAAGGAGAAAGAAGTGATCCGCGTGATGATTGTTGAAGACGATCCGATGGTGGCGAGCGTGAACGAAACCTACCTCTCCCGCCTGCCTGGGTTCTGCGTCATTGCGAAGGCGGCCGACGGCCTGCAGGCGCTCGAAAAGATCAAAGCGCTTTCCGGGAGCGTCGATCTGGTGCTCCTTGACGTCTTCATGCCGAAAATGGACGGACTCTCTTTTCTCGAACACTTGAAGAACCTTGCACCGTCGGTCTCGGTGATCATGATCACCGCCTCGCAGAATAAGGAAAGTCTGCGTACTGCGCTCGCTCACGGCGTCGCCGACTACATCATCAAACCCTTCACCTTCGAGCGCTTCAAGGCGGCGCTGCTCACCTTCGCCGAACGCTGGCGGCTGCTCCATGAAGCCGAAGACTTCGACCAGTCCGACCTTGACAACATTTTTCACCGCGGCGCCCCGCCGCAGCAGTTTTCCAAGGGCATTGATGCGGACACCTTGGAAAAAATCCTCGCTTCGGTCAATGCTGCATCAGCGCCCGTTTCCACTCAGGAAGTTGCAGACGACGTGGGACTCTCTCGAATTTCCGTACGCAAATATCTTTCTTATCTCGAAGAAAACAACCGTATTCAGGGTGAACTTTCATACGGCGGGAAAGGACGGCCCGTAAAACTTTATCGCGCGCTTTAGCAGCACTTTTATCAATATTGAATTGATCCGCTTTTAACCGTACTTTCAAAACTTACATAATCGATCTACTTAATCTCCTAAGCGAGACTTCTGAAAAACCTATTTCCATAATGAAAGTGCTCTTATTCCGGAGGCCCATTATGGAAACCACTTCCAAAACTTTCTGGCAGACCGCCTGCGAACTCAAAATCGGGCCCGTGCCCGCGCCGGTCTACCTCGTACTCGCCGTCATCGTGGCTGCAGCAACGATTTTCGGCCAGCTGCCCGCCGAAATGGTGGGCGGCATTGCCATCATGATGGTGATGGGCATTCTGCTCGGCGACATCGGCCTCAAGGTGCCGATTCTCAAGGACATCGGCGGCCCGGCCATTCTGTCGATCTTTATTCCGTCAGCAATGGTTTACTACGGCCTCTTGAACAGTGATGCCATCAAGGCGATCACGGCCTTCACCAAGGGTGCGAATTTTCTCTACTTCTACATCTCGTGCCTCGTTGTTGGCTCCATTCTCGGCATGGTGCGCACCGTGCTCGTGCAGGGGTTCCTGCGCATGTTCGTTCCGCTCGTGGTCGGCACGGTTGTTGCGTCGATTCTCGGCTGCATTGCCGGCATGCTCTGCGGCGAAGATCTCTATCACACGTTCTTCTTCATCGTGATTCCGATCCTTTCGGGCGGCGTGGGCGAAGGCATCCTTCCGCTCGCAGCTGCTTATTCGGAAATTCTGAATCAGTCCGCCGATCAGTTCCTCGTGCACTTCGTGCCCGCTGCGATGCTCGGCAACCTCTTCGCCATCATGTCCGCGGGCTACCTCAAGAAGATGGGCGAGCGCTTCCCGAAGCTCTCGGGCAACGGCACCCTTGTAAAGTCGGGCGACCTCTCCGACATTACGAACGCCAAGGCCGAAGAAGCCCCGCTCGACGTCAAGATGATGGGCGCGGGCCTCGTCCTCGCCTGCTGCTTCTTCTGTGCGGCCAAGGTGCTCGCCCTCTGGATTCCGATCCCCGCGCCGATTCTGATGATCATCCTTGCCGCGCTCATCAAGGTCCTTAACATCATGCCGACCGTGATGGAGCAAGGCGCCAAGCAGTGGTACAAGTTCGTCTCCGGCAACCTCACCTGGGCGCTTCTCGTCGGCGTGGGCGTCATCTATACGCCCTGGAATGACGTTCTCGCAGCCATCACGCCGGCCTACATCTTCACGATCATGGCGACCATCTTCGGCATGGTTGCTTCGGGGCTCCTCTGCGCTCGGTTCATGAACATGTACCCGATCGCATCCGCGATCGTCACCTGCTGCCACTCGGGCTTGGGCGGCACGGGCGACGTCGCCATCCTCTCGGCAGCCAACCGCATGGGTCTGATGCCCTTTGCGCAGATTTCCACCCGCTTGGGCGGCGCCTGCACGGTGATTGCCGCGACGATTCTGATGCGCGCGCTTCAGTAAATCGCCCTCATCCCAAGCACTTTGCTCTGCCAAGCTCTTTATTCATGAGGCACATCATGCGACAAGGACAAGCCGGAACACTCGAAAGCAACGACGCGGTCATCACGGTCGCCGAAGCCCCTGCGGGGAGCGGGATCATCATCGACCTTGAAAGTTCCGTGAAAGCCGCCTACGGCGACACGATCGAAGCCGTCATTCGGGATGCGTGCCGCGAGGCCGGGATTGAGGACGCCGAAGTCGACGTCCGCGACAAGGGCGCGCTCGACTGCACCATCCGCGCCCGCACCCTGACGGCCATTACCCGCGCCGGCCTATAAACCAGCCAAAGGACCACTCATCATGAGACGTACGCTTTTGTTTCTGCCGGGAAACAACCCCGGCAATCTGCAGTCCGGCGCAGTTTTCGGCGCTGACGGCATCATCCTCGACCTCGAGGACTCTGTGTCGCCCGCAGAAAAGGACGCGGCGCGCCTTTTGGTTGCGAGCGCCTTGAAGAGCGTTGATTACGCGGGCGTAGAACGCGCCGTGCGCATCAACACGCTCGCGACCGGCGGCGAAGCGGACATTGCTGCTGTCGTGCCCTGCCGCCCGGATGCAGTCATGCTCCCCAAGACCGAATCGATCGACGACATCCGTGCCTGCGAAGCACTGCTCGAAGAGGCTGAAGCGGCCTGCGGCGCAGCGAAGAAGACCCTCATCATGCCGCTCATTGAAACGCCGATGGGGCTCGCCCGGTGTCTCGAAATTGCCTTGGCGAGCAAACGCGTGACGCTCCTCTCGCTCGGCGGCGAGGACTACACCGCATCGCTGGGCACTCAGCGCACGCGCGAAGGCCGCGAACTCATCTTTGCCCGCGGCATGCTCGCCAACGCTGCAGCGGCAG
>OAZZ01001018.1_pt1 | contig 12115 bp, 13 predicted proteins | sample 1495051 | NCBI WGS metagenome assembly OAZZ01 (sample SAMEA2579977, study PRJEB22360) | human gut metagenome
GTGCCGCGGAGCGGCGACTACAGGGCCGAACCCGGCGGCCGCTACGTGCAGGTCATCGCCGACGGCGGCATGGGCGACTCCGGCAGCTTCGTCAAGGCCCTGGCCCTCGGCGCCGACGCGGTCATGCTCGGCGCGCCGCTGGCCCGCGCCACCGAGGCCCCCGGCAAGGGCACCCACTGGGGTTCCGAAGCCCGCCACCAGACGCTGCCGCGCGGCTCCCGCACCACGGTCGGCACGGTCGGCCCGCTCGAACAGGTGCTGTTCGGACCGAGCCACCAGGCGGACGGCAAGACCAACTTCATCGGCGCCCTCAAGCGCGCGATGGCCTCCACCGGCTACGTCGACGTGAAGAACTTCCAGCGTTGCGGCATGGTGGTCAACCCGTATTCCGCACGATAATCCCGATTACCCCCTGAAGATGGGGGTTTGCCCTCCATGCAGGAGGCTTAACTTGCCCGAAGGCGCGCTCAAGTCGTTTGACTTGGCGCGCCTTTCGTGATGTTGTAGTACAGACGCTCGCCGATGATGGTGAGTTGCAAGGGGGCTTGAAGGGGTCATCATGGAGTATTCGGGATTTTTCCACGGCACATATCAGTACGGGCCGTTGCCGAGTTATGACGGATTCATCGTTGTGGAGCTGTCGGATCGCCCGGTGCGGTATCACATCCAACCCACCTTCATAGGCGGGCTGAATGCGAAGGAATGTCATTCCATGGCCATGGCTGCATGCCGCATCGCCTGCACATCGGCGGACGCGATACGTGGCAAACTCAGCGTCGCACATCTCAACAGAGCCATGACAAAACCATGCCTGGACCGGCTGCAAACCATGCAATACCTGCTCGGCACCCACATGGTCACTCATCCGGAGCTCAAAGCGAAATTCTGCTATCTGCCCACTGTCCCCACATTGATCGACGGCATGATCACCAGCAAGGACACGCTGGAAATGGCGGTATTCATGACCATCGGCCAGGAAAATCTGCGAGTCAACCTCAAACTGAAGTACATCGGTTCCCGATGGATGTGCATCTATGCCGATCTGGGCTGACCAGACGGCCCCGCCCGCACACCGATTCCTACGCTGGCAGCGGAAGACGGTTCTGCCGTGTCATAGGCTGGTTCGCCTATAGTAGTGATCATGCGTGAACATGTAGAAGAACCCAGATATGTCACCACCGATGACGACACCGTCTACTCGCTGCTGGCCAAACGAGCAGCTCGCACGCCGGATGACGTCATCGCGGAATGGCAGGATGACAACACCCACCAATGGCGCAGCGCCACAGCTACTGAAATGCTGTCCCGCGTACGCGAGGTGGCCAAGGGACTGTTGGGACTTGGCGTCAAAGCCGGCACCATGGTGCTGATTTACTCGCCTACCTGCTATGAGTGGGGTGTGACTGATTTCGCTTGCGCGGCAATCGGCGCTGTGGTTGTGCCCGTCTATGAGACCGATTCCGCCCGTCAGACCGCGGGCATCGTCGAGGAAGTCGATCCCGCCATCGCCTTTGCCGGCGACTTCCAGCGCGCACAGACGCTTGAGCAGATTCGTGTCAATCATCCGGGCATGAAATACGTGTTCAATTTCAAGGCCGATGGCCTTGACGCTGTCGCTGACTTCGGGCATGGCGTATCCGATGAGACGTTGGATGCGGCTATCGCTCGTATCAAAGCCGATGATCTGCTTACCGTGGTCTACACCTCCGGTTCCACCGGCAAGCCCAAGGGCGCGATGCTCTCCAACCGCAATTACACGCACATCGTGCTTAACGGCTACGAGATTCTGCGTGGCATGCTGTACGACGACAACCGTCTGCTGCTGTTCCTGCCACTGGCGCACTGCTTCGCCCGCTACATCCAGTACGTGTGCATCGGTGGCTGCGGCGTGGTCGGATACATTCCCGACGCCAAGCGACTGCTCGCCGATATCCGCAGCTTCAGGCCCACATACCTGCTCGGCGTGCCGCGTGTGTTCGAGAAGGTGTATAACGCGGCCTCGCAGAAGGCTGGTGCCGGCATCCAGGGGCATATCTTCGCCCAGTCGGTCAAGCACTTCGTCAAGTGGAGCAAGGATGAGCAGGCCGGCCGCGGCCATTCGTTCATCGAGCGCATGCGCCATTCGTTCTACATGGCCACGGTGGGCAAATCCATTCGTTCCGCTCTCGGACCGAACCTCAAATGGCTGGCCTGCGGTGGTGCGCCGCTCAACGTGGATTTGGCCCACTTCTTCAACGGCATGGATGACATCACCTTCATCCAGGGTTATGGCATGACCGAAACCGCCGCTCCGATGCTCGTCAATTGGGAGGATGACAACGAGGTCGGTTCGGTCGGCAAGCCTGGGCCTGGCATGGGCGTGCGTCTTGGCGAAGACGATGAAATTGAGCTGACCGGCCCGAACGTGTTCCTTGGCTACTACAAGCAGCCCGAACTCACCGCACAGACGATGACTGCCGACGGCTGGATCAAAACCGGCGATCTGGGTCGTATCGACGACCGCGGCTTCACCTTCATCACCGGACGCAAGAAGGACATCATCATCACCGCCGGCGGCAAGAACATCAGCCCCGCCCCGATGGAGGATGTCATCGACACCTGCCCGATCGTGGCTCATGCAGTAGTAGTCGGCGACGGCAAGCCGTTCGTATCCGCACTTATCGAGCTCGACCCCGAAATGCTGCATTCCTGGCTGGAAGGTCAGGGCCTCAATGCCGACATGACACTCGCCGAGGCCAGCGGCAACGACGCGGTGCGCGCCTTTATCCAGCAGTACATCGACCAGGCCAACGCCAATGTCTCCCGCGCTGAGTCCGTGCGCAAATTCGCGGTGCTGGATGAGGAATTCAGTCAGGATCACGGCACGCTCACCCCGAGCATGAAAGTGGTGCGTCCCAAGGTGTTGCAGCGCTACGCCACCGTCATCGAAGAGGATCTGTACGCGCCCAAGCCATCCAACAAGCCGTTGCCCGCCACTGCCAAGATCATCGACAGCACGCTGGAGACCGTCAAGAAATCCTCCGAATCGGTCAAGCAGGCGTCCGAACAGGTCAAACAGGCCTCGGAACAGATGAAAACCAGCGTGTCTGATTCGATTGCTAGCGTGTCGGAGAAGATCAAGAAGTCGAAGGCCGAACCCGAAGAGGGCGAGACCGGCGATTCCGCCGACAATGCCGACAATGCCGCTGACACCGGCAGCAAGCTGGACCAGCCGGCTGACGAGAAGAACGAGGAGTAACGATAGTGGCCATCCGTGAGATTAGGGTCGTGCCCGACCCAGTCCTGCGCACCCCCTGCGATGAGATCAAGGAGATCACCCCGGCCGTGCGCCGCCTGGTTGACGACCTGTTGGAAACCGTGGACGATCCGGGCCGAGCGGGCCTGTCCGCCAACCAGATCGGCGTGAGCCTGAGGGCCTTCTCCTACAACATCGACGGCAAGGTCGGCTACGTTCTGAACCCCGTACTCGAGGAGAAGTCCGGCGAGCAGTACGGCGATGAAGGTTGTCTGTCTGTGCCCGGCTTGTGGTACAAGACCCGTCGTGCCGACTACGCGCGCGTGCGTGGCATCGACCTGGACGGCAACGAGGTCGTGCTCGAGGGCTCCGGGCTGATGGGCCGTATGCTTCAGCACGAATGCGACCACCTCGACGGCCACGTGTATTTGGATCGCCTGGAAAAGGAAGAACGCCGCGAAGCCCTGCGCTACATGCGCAATCGTCAGGCGAAGTAGTCCATAATCGGCTCCCGCTGGCGGGAGCCGTCGAACATAGTGAGACTGAGGGTGGTTCTGCAGGTACCGCCCGAAACTCCCCTCAGTCGCCTACGGCGACAGCTCCCCTCAGAGAGGGGAGCCTTTTAGTACCGGCTCCGTGCTATTCTCGGAACTTGTGTGCCACCCGGCAACGGACGCAGTCGCTGGCGTACAGAGCCACCCAATATTGTCAACCGGCACACAACAAATTCGCGTCATGCTCGCGACGGCTTGTGTCGGTCGGCTGCACAACTCGTGAAACCGGGGGAGCAGCTGCACGCAGGTGCGCATGGCCAGGCAAGAACCGACAATGAAAGGTAGTAATACCATGGCTCAGATCACTATGAGCGATATGCTGAAGGCTGGCCTGCACTTCGGCCACCAGACCCGTCGTTGGAACCCGAAGATGAAGCAGTTCATCCTCACCCAGCGCAACGGCATCCACATCATCAACCTGTTCAAGTCGCTCGACATGATCGACAAGGCGTACGACTTCATCAAGACCACCGTGGCCCACAACGGCACCGTGCTCTTCGTCGGCACCAAGAAGCAGGCTCAGGAAGCTATCGCCAACCAGGCCACCCGCGTGAACATGCCCTACGTCTCCGAGCGTTGGCTCGGCGGCATGCTGACCAACTTCCAGACCGTCTCCAAGCGCGTCAACCGCCTCAAGGAACTTGAGGAAATGGACTTCACCGACGTGCACGGCTCCGGCCTGACCAAGAAGGAGCTCCTCCTGCTTGAGCGCGAGAAGGACAAGCTCAACAAGCAGCTGGGCGGTATCCGCAACATGAACCGCACCCCGTCCGCGATGTTCGTCGTTGACATCACCAAGGAAACCCTGGCTGTTGAGGAAGCTCACAAGCTGGGTATCCCGGTTGTCGCCATCGTCGACACCAACGCCGATCCGGACACCGTTGAGTACCCGATCCCGGCCAACGATGACGCCATCCGCGGCATCGAACTGCTGACCAGCCTGATGGCTGACGCCGTCGCCGAAGGTCTGCTGGAGCGCTCCGGCGCCAACAAGACCGAGGGCGAGGCCGCCGAGCAGCCGATGGCCGCTTGGGAGAAGGAACTCCTGACCAACGAGGCTCCTGCCGAGGCTTCCGCTGAAGCCGCCGCTCCGGCTGCCGCCGAGGGCGAAACCGCCGAGGCCCCCAAGGCCGAGTGATGCTCTACGATGGGAAGTGCCTGAATAAGCGCTTCCCATCGTTCATGGGTAAGCAAAATTTCTCAAGGAGAATAATCAATGGCAGCAATTACCGCCGCACTGATCAAGCAGGTTCGTGAAGACACCGGCGCCGGCATGCTCGACGTCAAGAAGGCTCTGACCGAAGCCGAAGGCGACGTCGCCCGCGCCAAGGAAATCATCCGCGCCAAGGGCATCGCCGCAGCCGGCAAGCGTGAAGGCCGCAAGGCCCAGGAAGGCACCATTGCCTCCAAGGTCGTCGAGACCGCCAATGGCGAGACCGGCTACGCCGTCGAACTGAATTCCGAAACCGACTTCGTGGCCAAGACCCCGAAGTTCGTCGAGTTCAGCGAGGAAGTTCTCGGCTACGCCGTGGACGCCGAAGCCAACTCCGCCGACGAACTGCTCGAAGCCAAGGCCGGGGACTCCACCGTCAAACTCGCCGTCGAAGAGGCCGCGGCCCTGTTCGGCGAGCACGTCAAGGTCGGTCAGTTCGCCAAGATCTCCGGCGAGCACGTCGAGGTCTACGCCCACAAGAAGTCCGCCGAGATGCCGCCGAGCATCGTGGCCATGATCGCCACCGACAAGGCCGGTGCCGCCGTGGCCCACGAAGCCGCCCTGCAGATCTCCGCCATGGGAGCCAAGTGGCTGACCCGCGAGGACGTTCCGGCCGATGTGGTCGAGTCCGAGCGTCGCGTGGCCACCGAGAAATCCCTGGCCGAGGGCAAGCCCGAGAAGATCGTTCCGAAGATCGTCGAAGGCCGTCTCAACGCGTTCTTCAAGGAAGTCGTGCTGCTCGAACAGCCGTTCGTCAAGGATCCGTCCAAGACCGTCGGCGACCTGTTCAAGGAAGTCGGTGGCACCGCCACCGCGTTCGCCCGCGTCGAGGTCGGCAAGGGCGAAGAGGAGTGAGCCCGAGGCCCACTTCGCGCGATTAGCGTAGGATTCCGCGAAACGCCATCCGTCTGCACGTCAAACGGATGGCGTTTCGTCGTAAGGGCCCGCGGATCGTCGATGGCGTGTTCCGAGGGTGTCGTTGCCCAAGAGTGTCGTTGTAAACCGATACGCTGGTCTACGGATAATTTCACATGTTCGGTTCTGAGGAAGGCATGATATGACTGATAGCGACAAGCCGCGCAGGGTTCTGCTCAAACTGTCCGGTGAGGCGTTCGGTGGCGGCAAGGTCGGCATCGACACCCATGTGATTCGCCGCATCGCCGAGGAGATCGTCCCGGCCGTACGGCAGGGCGTGCAGGTGGCCATCGTTGTCGGCGGCGGCAACTTCTTCCGTGGCGCCGAACTCCAGCAGGCCGGCATCGACCGCTCCCGCGGCGATTACATGGGCATGCTCGGCACGGTGATGAACTGCCTCGCTCTGCAGGACTTCCTGGAGCAGGAGGGGCAGGCCACCCGCGTGCAGACCGCCATCACAATGGGACAGGTCGCCGAGCCGTATATTCCGCTCAAGGCCATTCGTCACCTCGAAAAGGGCCGTGTGGTGATCTTCGGCGCGGGCGCCGGCATGCCGTATTTCTCCACCGATACGGTCTCCATCCAGCGCTCCCTCGAAATCCATTGCGACGAGGTGCTGATGGGCAAGAACGGCGTCGACGGCGTCTACACCGCCGATCCGAACAAGGACGCGAACGCCAAGCGTTTCGAAACCCTGAGCTACAATCGCGCCCTCGTGGACAATCTGGCGGTCATGGACGCCTCGGCGTTGTCCATGGCCCGCGACAACAAGAAGCGCATCCGCGTCTTCGGCCTCGAAGGGGCGGGCAACGTGACCCGCGCGCTGGTCGGGGACGAGATCGGCACGCTGGTCTCCACCGCCGAATCGCGCGTGGCCGAATAGCATATGGACGTCCCGGATCGGGCGTTCGCTGACGAACAACATCGACAATCATCACATACAAGGAGTGAACATGTCCCTCATTGATCAGGCCAGGGAACAGATGGCCAAGACCGTGGAAAACACCAAGGAGAACTTCTCCGGCATCCGAACCGGCCGCGCCAACCCGGCCCTGCTCAACGGCATCACCGTGGACTACTACGGCGCCCCGACCCCGATCAAGGCCGTGGCCTCCATCGGCGTGCCCGAGCCCCGCACCCTGTCCGTCACTCCGTTCGACGCCTCCCAGGCCGGCGCCGTCGAAAAGGCCCTGCGCAATTCCGACCTCGGCGTCAGCCCGAACCGTGACGGCAACGTCATCCGTCTGACCATGCCGGAACTCACCGAGGAACGCCGCAAGGAATACGTCAAGCTCGCCAAGGGCAAGGCCGAGGACGGCAAGGTGGCCGTGCGCAATATTCGCCGCAAGACCAAGGAAGCCCTCGACAAGGCCGTCAAGGACGGCGAGATGGGCGAGGACGAAGGCGATCGTCTGCTGAAGGATCTCGACAAGGTCACCAAGTCCGTCACCGATGAGATCGACGCCTTGCTGGAAAGCAAGCAGAAGGAGATCATGGAGGTCTGATTCGGACCTGGTACGGAGCATTATGGAACGCAACGAACAACTCCACGAGGAGGCCGAGGAGGCGCTCGACCAGATCAACAAGAAGACCGGCCGCAACATGCCGCAGGCCATCGCCACCGGTGCGGCGCTGGTCATCCTGATCGTCGGGTGTCTGCTGCTGAGCGTCGATCTGTTCGTGTTGCTGGTGGTCGTGTTCATGATCCTGGCGTTGTGGGAGCTCAGGGTGGACTTCGCCACCGTGGGCCTGCATATCCCGGTGATCATGCTGTGGCTGTGCTCGTCCTTCACCCTCATCGCCACGTATTATTCCCCGTACCATCTCATCACGATGTCCCTGAGCATCATCGTGTCGATCATCCTGGTCGCCATCGCGTCCAGCGCGAAGATCAACGTCGGCAACCGCCTCCCACTGGCGGTCGCCGGCAAACTCTCCAGCACGGACGCCAGCGCCCGCCTCGAGTCATCGTTCAACCACGAGGGCGGTGAGCAGCACCATTCCCGGCTCAGCCATGTGGCTGTGTCCGTGCTTACCGTGTTGTACATTCCGTTGTTGGCCAGCTGCATCATCATCTCGCTGACTTTTAATGGGCATCCGATTGCACACGCCATCATGCTGGTGTTCCTTCCTGCCCTATCCGATACGGGCGGTTTGTTTGCCGGTGCCTGGCTCGGCAAACACAAGCTCAGCCCGCGTATCTCGCCGAAGAAGTCCGTTGAGGGCCTTATCGGCTCGATGCTCTTCGCTATGGCTGGCGCGTTCGCCGTATTCGCATGCACGTATGATGCCTCGAAATGGGCCACTCGTTGGTGGATGCCGATCGTGGCGGGTATTCTCATCGGTGCCGTGGGCACGTTCGGTGATTTGTGTGCTTCCATGCTCAAGCGCGATATCGGTATCAAAGACATGGGCCATCTGCTCAAGGGGCACGGCGGTGTGATGGATCGTGTGGATTCCATTTTGATGAGTGCACCATTCACCTGCGCCTTACTGTGGGTCACCGGACTGTGATTCGCATGCCTCGTGCATGAAACAATGTGGCATCGTGTGTATATCGCACGGTGCCACATGTCATATATGGGGGAAATCATCGTTCAATATGCGTTCGCCATGGGCTAAGACATGGGCCATCTGATTCGTATGCGGCACGCCGTATGGTGGATTCTGATATTTCTATTGCATGTTTGACTATTTTCTGATATTGAGAGCGAAGCGAACCCATCATGACCACACAGCATCCTGACACTCCGGAAACCGGCATTACTCCCGGCGGCACATCAGGTGCCTTCCGTGACGTGCTATCCAAGGACCATGCCCGCCGTGGTAAGCCGCCGCTGCACTTTGTGGATATGACGCCCGAGCAGCGCATCGAGAAAGCGGCCGAACTCGGATTGCCGAAGTTCCGAGTCAAGCAGCTCGCCAACCATTACTTTGGCCATTTCGATGTAAATGCCGCTGAATTCACTGATTTTCCGGCAGCCAAGCGCAGCGAGGCCGCCGCCGCGTTCTTCCCGCAGCTCATCACCGAGGTGACCCGCCAAGTGGCGGACGAAGGCACCACCATCAAGACCTTGTGGAAGCTGTTCGACGGCTCCCTCATCGAATCGGTGCTTATGCGATACCCGACCCGCACCACGCTGTGCATCTCCTCGCAGGTCGGCTGCGGCATGGGCTGCCCGTTCTGCGCCACCGGCAAGCTTGGCCTGACCCGTAACATGTCCACCGGTGAAATAATCGAACAGGTGCGTGTGGCCGCCAAAATGATGCGCGACGGCGAAGTGGCCGGGGGAGCGGGCCGACTGAGCAACATCGTGTTCATGGGCATGGGCGAGCCGATGGGCAACTACAACTCCGTGCTGTCCGCCGTACGACAGATTTCCGCCATGCCTCCCGAAGGCTTCGGTATTTCCGCGCGCAACATCACCGTATCCACGGTGGGCGTGGTCCCCGGCATCAAGAAGCTCACTGCCGAAGGCATTCCCGTGCGTCTGGCCGTTTCCCTGCATGCCCCCAGCGACGAACTGCGTGACGAGCTGGTGCCGATGAACAAGCGTTTCAACACCACGCAGGTGTTGGATGCCGCGCACGATTATTGGCTGGCCTCCAAGCGCCGCGTCAGTATCGAATACGCGCTGATGCGCGGCATCAACGACCAGGCCGAGCATGCGCAGTTGCTGGCCAAGAGGCTTAACCATTACGGCGACAACTGGGCCCACGTCAACCCGATTCCGCTCAACCCCATCGAGGGCTCGAAGTGGACCGCCTCCAAGCCGGAAGACGAACAGCGGTTCCTGGAGATCCTGCACCGCGCGGGCATCACCGCCACACTGCGTGACACCCGCGGCCAGGATATTGACGGCGCCTGCGGGCAGTTGGCCGCCAAGGAGCGGTAGTTTCGGTGACGGAATCGCCTGCGGCCGATTCCGTCACTTCAGCGCATCCTTGATTGCGCCCACGAAGTAGTCCAGATCGTCGGGCTTGCGGGACGTGATGAGCTTGAAGCCGTTGGCGTCGTCCACGTGCAGCTGCTCGTCGACGTAATGACCGCCCGCGTTCTCGATATCAGCGGCGATATAGCGGCAGGGCGCGGCGGGCTTTCCCGCCCCCCAAACCCCGGTTAGGTGACGCTGCGGTCTTGCCAGCCACCAGACCCGCGTTGACCAGCAGCCACGCGCCATGGCAGATCGCGGCGATCGGTTTGCCTTCGTGCGTGAACTCCTGCGCCAGCGTGATCGCATCCTCATTGACGCGGATACGATCCACATTGCAGGTGCCGCCGGGCACCACCAGCAGGTCGTAGTCGGCAGCCTGCACGTCGGACAGGCGCGCGTCCGGGGTCAGCGTTTCACCTTCGTTGCGGTCGTGCTGCACCGTCTCACACGGGTCCAAGGTAGTGGCAGCAAGCGTCACCTTGGCGCCGGCGGCCTTGAGATCGCGCAGCGGGCGCGTCAGCTCGGATTCTCATATTCCAGAAACTGGTGCGGCGCATGTAACGGGCGGTAGGTAGTCTGAAGGACTGTAATGCAAAGCCGAACAGGGGAGTGAAGCATGTCGTTGGCGGTACGAGTCATCCCGTGCCTGGACGTTGACGCCGGTCGAGTGGTGAAGGGTGTGCATTTCGAGAACCTCAAGGACGCGGGCGACCCGGTGGAGCTGGCGGCCGAATACTACCGTCAGGGAGCCGACGAGATCACCTTCCTGGATGTGACCGCATCCAGCTCCCACCGCAACACGATGATTGACGTGGTCTCCCGCACCGCCGAACAGGTGTTCATTCCGATGACCGTGGGCGGCGGCGTACGCACGCCCGAGGACGTCGACTCACTGCTGCGCTGCGGTGCAGACAAGGTCGGTGTCAACACGGCGGCCATCAACGACCCGTCGCTTATCAGCCGTGTGGCCGATCGTTTCGGCAACCAGGTGCTGGTGCTCTCCGTGGATGCCCGCCGCGAAAAGGGTGAGCAGCACACGCAGTCGGGTTTTGAGGTCACCACGATGGGCGGCCGCAAATCCACCGGTATTGATGCCATCTGGTGGGTCAAGCGCGCCGAGCAGCTTGGCGCCGGCGAGATTCTGCTTAACTCGATGGACGCCGACGGCACCAAGGAAGGCTTTGACCTCGAGATGATTCGCGCCGTGCGCAAGGAAGTCAAGATTCCGATCATCGCCTCCGGCGGTGCCGGCAAGGTCGAGGACTTCCCGCCCGCCATCGAAGCAGGTGCCGACGCGGTGCTGGCTGCATCCGTATTCCATTACGGCATCCTGACTATCGCCGATGTCAAGGCGGAACTCAAGAAGCACGGCTACACCGTTCGCTAAACGAATACACCTTGCTCCCGCTGGGCGAACAATCCAGTGAATTGTTCGTGGCAATGCGCTATGCGCACGTCGCACATAATCCGGGAGCTGTCAGCGAAGCTGACTGGGGGGTGGCCCACAAAAAGAAGATAGGTATGACAGACACTACATACGACAATTCCACTGAACTCGATCCCCGTATTGCCGCGCGCCTGAAGCGTGACGTCAAGGGTCTGGTCGCCGCCGTCATCCAGCAGTACGACACACACGAGGTGCTGATGGTCGGCTACATGAACGACGAGGCATTACGCCGCACGCTGACCACCGGCCGCGTGACCTTCTGGTCCCGGTCCCGTCAGGAATACTGGCGCAAGGGTGATACCTCCGGCCATGTGCAATACGTCAAGGGCGTGTCCCTGGATTGCGACGGCGACGCACTGCTCGTCGAAGTCGACCAAGTCGGCGCCGCATGCCACACCGGCAAGCGTAGCTGCTTCCTCGAAGGCGGCCCCCTGCCCGTGGTCGAAGGCCATCGCCCGGCCGAGCAGTAGAACGGGCTTTCCTGACTGAGGGAAGCCGAGCGACCGCGTACCATGAAGCAAGACATCGAGTTTGTAGGTAAAGGAGCGAATATGAGCGAATGCAGCGTCAAACACCTGAAGTGGGGCGCCACCTGGCCCAGTCGCGAACAGTTCCACGAACTGGCCGACGCCGGCTACCGTGTGATTCCGATCGTGCGCCGTCTGCTCGCCGACTCGCTCACCCCGGTCGGCTTCTACGAGCGTCTCGCCGGCGGCCGATCCGGCACCTTCATCCTCGAATCGGCGGAATACGGCGGCACGTGGAGCCGTTACAGCTTCATCGGCGTCAACTCGATGGCCCAACTGCGCTCCAACA
>OAZZ01001033.1_pt1 | contig 11895 bp, 6 predicted proteins | sample 1495051 | NCBI WGS metagenome assembly OAZZ01 (sample SAMEA2579977, study PRJEB22360) | human gut metagenome
TATCTGGACTATAGGGGCAAAACCCCCATGGATGCGGGATGCCCTTCAGGCAACCCCAGCAGCCGCCGGTTTCCCGGCGGCTTAATTTTTCTTGAGGCGAGGTAGGGCCAATCAGTCAGCCGACTGCCGCTTTTTCCATTCCCAGGGCAGCCACGGCGTCCGGTCGAAGTCCTCGAGGAGCTTCTCCATGGGCCACTTCTGAATCTTCTTGTTCGGGTCCTTGCCCTCGCGGTAGGCCTGCGTCCAGCCCTTCGCGTACGCGTGCTTGTAGGCAGCAGCGCTATAGTCGTTCAGCCACTCTTCCAGGTCAATGCCGTTGAGCCTGGCCGTTTCCGCCGCCGAGAGGCATGTCGCCACAGCATTCATGCCGTCGAGCGTCTGCATGAAATTCTGGTTCTTCCTCAGCATTGCCACGGGGCGAATGCTTCGTTCCACGGTGTTCGTTTCCAGCGGGATGCGGCCGTCCTCGAGGAACTGCCTCAGGCTCTCCCGTCGGTTCATCCAGTAGACGACGGCTCCGGCTGCGGCCGTGTCGATCGTCTTCACGTACTTGCCGTTCTTCTCCTTCGCCAGCGTTTCGGCAAGCCCTTTGTAGAGCTCGTCCATGGCGTCGAAGACCGGAGCGGAGTACTCCCTGCGGTGCTTCAGAATGCGGGCGCCGTGCTCTTCGTCGCTCTCGTTTTCCAGGCGCTCCGCAACTTCCTTCTCATACTGGAAAAGGAGCTGGCAGCCGCTCAGGATGGAAAGCATGCGGGCTTCCGTCGTGCCGGCAAGCGCCTGCGCACGAATCCGCTCCGCACGCTCCTGCGGCGTGAGTTTGTTGAGCTCCGAGAGAAACAGCTTGCTCGTTACGGTTCCGTAAGCTTCGCGTCGAGCATGCACGAGGCAGCTCTGCCTGCGCACGCCGCTGGGCACCGTATCCGACAGGGCGTCGTAGCCCGCATAGCCGTCGGCCACAAGCGCATCCATCGTGAGCTGGAGGCTTTCAAGGAGCTCGCCGATGTCCTCCGCCTTTCTCGATCCGAGAGCGGAAAACCAAACAAAAGGCGTCGAGCTGTTCGTCTTCGTGCCCACGGAAAGAACGTAGGTCTGAGAGCTCGTCTTCTCCTTCTCCGCGTAAGCGCCGCGGGCTTCGCCCTCGAGAATGTCGTAGCGCGTTTCGTCTGCAAGGAATACGCGGTCGCCGCACTTCTGCACGATATGCTTCATCAGCGGCTCGATGTAGATGTTCGCCCAGTCGCAGAGGTTCTCAAAGAGCGTGTTGGAGCCGAGCTTCAGGCGGCTGAACATCATCACTTCGACCCGGTTGATCGGCAGGCCGTTGTTGAGCAGCTTCGCCGCTTCGGCGAGGCAGGTCATGGGGATGGTGCGCTCCGGCTTCACGGGGAACTGCATGTCCTTCGGGAAAAGCGGATGCACGGTTCGGCATTTCTCGCAGTAGCAGAGCGGGATTTTGTATTCTGCATTCACGAAGCGATCCCGCAGAGATTGGAGAACCGCCGCAAGACGCGCTACCTGCACGCCGAGTTCCTTGAGCTTGAAATGACATGTCGGGCAGACGCCTGCATCAGCCGTTTCCGGGATGCGGAGCACCTCGTTTTTCGACTTCTGCCACCCGCGCAGATTCCTCTTCTTCCCGTCGGCAGACTTTTCGTCCTCGGGCTTCTTAGGCGTGCGGGCGTTTGAAATCGTCGCCATCAGGGCAACAGGATCCTTCTTCCCTTCGGCATTGTCCGAAGACGCTTCTTTCCCGGCGAGCGCCTTGTTCTGCTCCTTTTGGATTTCAGCAAGAGCCGCCTGAGCCCTTTCCGCCTGCCGGAGGCCGTCTTCGAGGGCTTTGATGTCATTCTGAATGTTCCTCTTGTGCTTCAGAAGCTTGGCAAGCTCAGGGTTGAGCTTTTCTCCGCCCTTGCCGAAAGCAAGCTCCTTGAACTTTTCAGCATTGCGCGCCTCGGCGACAAGCTGGCGCACGCATTTGAGGAGATCCTCAAAAAGCTGTTTGTTCGCCTCGGGATCCGCACCGATATTGCGCTCCACATCCAGGCGCATGCCGTGAATCAAGGGAGCAACTTCGGAGAGGAAGACTGCCGCGGCGGCGTATTTCTTTTCGGAAAGATCCAGCCGGACCTCGACTTCAGCAGCATGCTGCAGAGCGACTGCAGCCTCCGCCTTAGCCGCATCAGCCTGCTTTCGGGATTCCAGAAGCAGGGCGATCAGCTTTTCGCGGGGAAGACGTGAGAAATCGACGGACATGGAGCGCTCGAAAACAGTGTTGCGATGGCGTAATTTTACCCGTTTTCAGCTCGCTAAAAATCCTCGTCTTAACTACTGCCAGTAGCTCAGAACGATCACTACAAGCGCTCTGGAAGGACCTCCTTGAAGGAGGGCTTTTTAGTCTCCCGACGTCTTCCGAAGGCCCCTGTGAGGGCACCGGAGGGTCCTGCGCTCATATTTGAATGCGTCTCATTTCGATCTCTTTTTCGGAGTTTGCACCAATTGCTCATCTATTTGATTTTAATCAATTTTTAAGCATTCCTCGCCGTTCTGCCTGCAGATCTTCGCCATCCAGGTACGCCGCCAGTTCGTCCGGCGTAATGGGGGCCGCCGCAGGTCCGGACGCTCTCATCAGAAATCGCGCAAACCGTCCGTCGTTGAGACGACGCACGACCATGCATGCCCCCCTCTCGTCCCAGAAGACGATCTTGCAGACCTTGCGGCTGCGGGAAACGAAGACGACGTAGTCCTCTCCCTTTGTGATCGGGATGCCCAGAAGCGACTCCGCCAAAGTGGTGAGCGTCGGAATTCCGCTTCGTCCGTCAACGGGAGAAGCAACGAGCGTCGTCCTGCGCGCCTTGAAGTCGATGATCATGATGAGCCTCCGGCTGCCTGCATCATGCCGATGGCAAGAAGCTCGGGCGATTCGGAGGTGAATTCCAGGAGCGTGCCGTTCGGCAGCTTCAGACGCACCTCCCGTGCGGAACGGTTCGAGCAGCGCTGCGGACGCACGATCGGAACCGGCTTTTTCGGGATCGTCGAAATGCGGGAAGGTTTGGAGGCGTGAACGGGAACGGCTGGGAGCTCGACCACGGCAACAGTGCCGGCGTTCTGAATGCGGCTGACGGCTTCAGCCTCGATGAGGCGCTCAATCTGCTGGAACTTTTTATAGAGCGTCCAGATGCACGGCGGCTGTTCCGGGAAGAAGGTGGAGATGTGCGTTTGATGGAAGGCCCGGCGGGTAAGGCCGGATTTCTGCCAGGCGTCATACGCCCTGCGCCAGATGGAATCGATCATGAGATCCTCCTGATTGGGAATGACCTCAAGTGTCCCGGAAAGCCTAAAAACCCGCTCTACCTATAGTCCAGATACTTTTCAACGCAGCTTCGGACGGTCGACAAACCGGAGGGGAATGGGTAAGTTTGTGGAGCATCTCAAACGCAAGGCTGAAAGCGCCGGCTGCGAGGTGATCGAACTCAATGCCTATAAGCTGAAGATGTCGCAGTACGATCCGCCAACGGATGCGTACCGCAAGAAGCCGTTGAAGGAAAGGTGGCACCGCTGGGGAAACACAGGCACGCTCGTGCAGCGAGACGCCATGAGTGCATTCCTGGCGTGCCATGCAACTGAAAAAGGACACGACCGAGCCCTTCTCCTGGAGAAGTGGACGACTGCGGAAGCACTGTTGAGCGGCAGCGGTCTGTGTCGTCATGAACCTTGTAGCGACCCTGAAGTGTCGAAAGGCGCTTCAGGGCTCACGAAGCCGAATTGCGAAAGCAAGGCGGAACGGGAAAGAGGTCTGCCGCACACACTTTGTACGGACGGTGACGTTCAGGCGGCTTTGCCCCCTGAAAGAGCTGTCTGATGGTCAAAGTGAATCCTCTGTCTTCAGACAGGGGAGCTTCAACGAGCACGGCGTTGAGCCTATCAACTCGGAAGAGAAACCGTCCGATTGAGTTTCGACCGAACCAAGAAAAAGGGGGAATTCGCCGTTGAGCAAGAAAATGCCCCGTCGGCGCGAAACCAACGGGGCAAGTGGCTACATCGAGCAGCCCAGCAGGACCAACTGCCTTTCGCAAGCATCCTCATGGCAAGACGCTTGAGAAAGGTACCGACCGACTGCGAGTTCGGTCGGTACCGTGCGACCCGATGACTTATCGGGTCACGTCCTCAGATCATCAGAAGTTGATGCGGAGGTTACCCATGATGCCGTGCGAGTCAACATCGGAGCCCCAGGCGCCGGTGTAGGACACGCCAACGGTCGCATGCTTGGCAACCTTGCCGACGATGCCGAGACCGAAGTTGACCTGCCCCTTGAGGTCGGAGCCTTCGATCGTGGCGAACTGGCCGCCTTCGCCCATCTGGACACGAGCAACACCGTCGCTGTCACCGAAGAAGTGCGAGTAGCCAAGGTCGGCCTTGACGGCGACCGGCATCGTGCCCATGGTGAACGGCATGGAGGTACGGGCACCGATCGTTGCGATCTGGATGTCGTCCTTCACGCCTTCGGTCTTGAAGTTGTGGTCAAGAGCGCCGTCAACGACGTCATCGGTCTCAACGCGGGCCCAAGTGAAGCCGACGTACGGGGAGACCTTGGCGACGCCGAGGTCGAAGTTGTACGCACCTTCAACAAAGCCCTGAAGGACGGAAGCGTTTTCGCTGTGGCTCGTCGCAACGCCGCCGAGGTGGCGCGTGGTATCACGATCTTCGTCAGTGTAGGCAATGCCGTAGGTCATCGAGATGTTGCCGATGTCGGTCAAGCCGTAGATGCCGAAGTGCTTGTCTTCACCGTCGATCTTGCCCTGAGCGCCGCTGTAGTCGGTGTCGCCGTAGCCGAAGAAGGCACCGAGCTTCGTAGCCTGGCAGACGTTGAATTCAGCACCGACCATGCCGACCGTGAAGTCGACGTCGAGGCTGTGGGCATTGCCGTCGGCCTCACCCCAGCGACCCATACCAGTAGCCCAGACATGAGCACGACCTTCGTCGAACTCAGCGCGGCGGCCTTCACCCATGCCGGAGGCCTGATCGATGACGGCGCGCGTTACCTGCGTGGCGTTCGTCACGAGGGCGTTGCGGGCGGTGACATAGAAGTCATCGTCGAGCGTGGAGTAGACATACTCGAGCTGGCTCTTGTCGGACGCAGCGAGAAGCTCACCCATCAGGGTGTTGCCGGAAGCAGCGATGGCACTGGCGATGCTGTTCTGGTTGGCGCCGTTGGCGAAGGACTGGAACGTGACGCCTTCATCACGCTTCATCGAAACTTCGATCTTCTTCTTGTCGGTAGAAAGCGTGGCGCTGTCGACCGTAAAGAAGAGGGAGTCGACGAAGTCTTCGCCCTTCTTAAGATCGGACTGTTCAAGTGCGAGAGCGGAGTCAGACGCGAAGGAACCGGCAACGGAAGAACCTTCGCCGTTGTAAACCTGAATCAGCTTGTTATGATCAGCGCCGGCAAGACCGAATTTGACGTTCTTGGCGCCTTCAAACGTAACGCCCTGAACCTTGACGTCAGAAGCGCCGTCGATGTAAAGCGTACCGCCGTCCTTGATGACGATGTTCAGCTTGTCTTCGTCCTTGTTCTGGCTGTTCAACAGACCCTTCTGCGTGAACGTATCGTTGTAGGCGGACAGCACACCGAACGTGCCCTTGTCGCCAACAGTAACCGTATGGTCGGTACCGATGGACTCAGAGAAGGCGAGAAGCGTGCCGCCGGCAACAGTCGTCTTGCCGTCGTAATCGTTGTCGCCCGTCAGGACGAGCGTACCTTCGCCGCTCTTCGTGAGAGAACCGTCGTAGAGGCCACCATTGATCTTATTAATGATGGCTTCGGCACGCTTCGTGTAGTACTCAAGACGCCACTTCTTTGCATCTTCAAGCGAGATGTTCTTGTCCTTGATACCAGCGAGGTCATAGTTATGTTCCTTGCCATCCTTATTGGCTTCGCCAGTGCTGGTATTTGTGAGTTTATAGTCGGCAGGATCGTTAGAAATATTGAACTTAAGTTTAGAGAGGTCAATCCTTTCGGAGCCATCAAACTTGAACTGATCGGCATTCTTCAGTGCAGACTTCAGCCAGGCGATATCTTCACGCTCACGCTGTTCGAGAGCAACCTGGGTGATGTTGTTCGACCAAACGTCAGTATGACCCTTCTTTAGGTTGTAATCGAAGTGACCAAGGAACTGGCCAAGACCATACATGCCCTTTTCAAGATCAGGCACGCCCCAACCCATGCGATCGGAGACCTCACCTTCGGCAGGCGTCTTGCCGTCAGCATTGGCCCAACCGATCATGTCGCTACCGTCGGCATTCTTGTGGTTGGCAGTCGTCAGCAGAACTTCACGAACCTGAACGGCGCTCATGTCCTGATAACGGGAGGCCAGAACACCAAAGGCGCCGGAGATGAACGGAGCAGCCATGGACGTGCCGCTGTAGCTGCCATAGACGTTGTTGCCGGCCTTGTTGGCCGTATAGCCGTTCTGGCCTGGGCCGGAGAGCGTCCAGTACTTGGCGTAACCGGCCTCATTGAAGTTGGCTTCGAGCTTGTAGTTGTCAGGATCCGTGTTCTTGTCCATCTGACGCAGGCCGGCAATGGCGATCCACTGGGCTTCAGCTTCAGGGTTGAAATACGGATAGAGCGCACGATGGTACGGGTTGGCACGGTCGTTGTTACCGTTCGTGAAGACCTGAATGACGTCCTTGTCCTTCACGGCATCCCAAGCCGCATCAACGAAGCTCTTGCCCTTGAGTTCAGGATCGGCGTCGTTATTGTTGTACTGCTTCTTGAAGAGGAAGTATTCGTATTCGATGTCGTTGACGGTCGTGAGTTCGGGGCCGCTGTGGTAGTAGTCGAGGATGTTGCCGTTTTCGTCAACCTGCTTCAGATTGGTGCCGAAGCTGTTGTTAATGATCTTGACGCCAGAGGCGACCAGAGCGTCGTAGCCGGCCTTGAAGAAGTTGTAATCAGGGAAGGGACCGTAGTTGGTGTCGTCCGTGCCGCCGGTGTTAGCCGAATAAAACTCGGAACCCCAAGCTACGCCGTGCATGCCGACACCATCGCGGTTACCAGCATAGACACCGGCGCAACCCGTGCCGTGGTTGTCGTTGAAGTCTGGGTTGTAAGCGCCATCAACCGAGAATTTATCGCCCTTGTTATATTTGACAGGATCCTTGGGTTTGGAGCCGTATGCGTACTGGGGATAACGTTCGCCACTCTGAGAGTAGTTGCCTTCAGCCTTGACGGTGTGCCAACGATCACCGGAAAGTTCCTGATGCGTCGTCAGGAAGCCGGAGTCCATCATGCCGACCTTGACGCCCTGGCCATGATAGCCAAGCGCATAAGCCGAAGAAGCCTTCATGGCAGAGAGGCCCCAGTTCTTCTGGTATTCAGCCGTTTCAAACGACTTCTTGGCCTGCTGGAACACGAAGGGATTGTCTGCGACAAAGCTTGTGTCAACAAAGGAAGCCGAAGCGGTACCGGCGGCGAACATCATGCCTGCCACAGCCAACGCCACGGCGCTCTTCGTCGACTTGGTCTTGGTCGTATGCTTTTCGTCTGTGACGACGTACTCCTGATGAGCCACGCTCCACTTGGTCTTGAAAACGCGATTCATGATTTACTCCAAATAATGGTTGGTTGGGTCCTGCCTCTCCCGAATCGACGAGAAAGTGCACTTGACAGACTATCCGCCCCCCCCCCCCCCTTTGTTTTAAATAAAACTCCCTAACCCGTTTCGGGTTTCCACCACGTCACGGCTTACAACAGTTTTTTGTAACTTTTGTAAAAGCGCTTGCGTATTTCTCGGAATCGGGCGACGAAATCCGAGAAAATCTTTTTTGTACAACAATCCGTTACAAACGCCTGTCTGTTAGGCAGACTCTTTTATCTCGCCATCTGGGTTTTCCCTGAAGGATTACGAGGTTCCCTTCGGAAATCCATTAATCTATTGGACAGTAGATATTGCCTAACTCGTTTTCCTTCGACCAATCGGGTAGAGAGTGCCCTCACAGGCACTCCCTCCCACACCACTATGCTCAATCAGTGCTGAGCATTCGGACGTGCCGTTCGGCATCCGACGGTTTCTGATTTAAAAGAACAAGCTGGCCTTGGCGTTCACGCTGCTCGACCAGTCACGGACGTCACCCTTCTCTACGGCGTAGTAGAGACCAAAGGCACCTGCTGCACCCTGATAGTTCATGCCGAACTTGGCCTGGCTCAGCCAGTCGTTCACGAACTCGGCGCTCATGCCGTCGGAATGACCGTTTGAAATGCCGGAAACCTTGAAGTCCGCATCCTTGTCGCCGAACTGCGGAATGAAGGAGATGTCCGCATCCCAGTTGACCGTGCCTGAGCGTCCGAAGAGTTCAAGCGGCATGAAGGTACCCGCCCTGACGCCAACGGGCGTGCGCACGATCGTGGCATCAACATCCGAGTAGCGGAAGGCGTCCATTCCCGACCACGAGGACGTGAAGCCGTCCTGCGTGAGCTTCATGACATCCACACCAAGGTACGGCGTCATCCAAACGCGGTTCTGTCCGAACGGCATGCTCATGCGGGCACCGAGCACCCACATGTCGGCATCGATGTCGGCCTTCACCTTTCCGAGGTTGTACGCATCGACTTCATGATTGGCCGTCATGTACGTGAGCGCTCCCGAGACATTGAGACAAGTGGAGAAGGTCTTGCCGCCATAGACCGAGAAGCCGTAGCCCTCGATGTCGGACGAAAGGCCGTAGCTGCCGTCAAGGTCTCCACGCTGCGCCGAGAAAGCCGCGCCCAGACGCCAAGTGTCGTCGCCCATGGGCAGATCGGCACCGAACGCAAAACCCGTCGTGTCGGCTTCGTAGCCGTAGGCGCCCGTCGAGCGCGTGAAGCGCGTGAAGTCACCGCTATCGGTCTTCGAGTAGATCCCGTCAACCCAGAAGGTTCCATAACCTTTTCGTGCCGAGGAAGCATGATCGAGCATCGTCGTCTGTACTTGAGCACCCATGCGCTGCGTTTCGGCCAAGGCACTCGAATCTGCAGCAAGAGCTTCCATGCGATTCGTCGCAAGGGCACCGTTCTTGTCAACCAATGCGTTGGTGAGGAAGGCCACATCCCCATGCACGGAAGAAAGATCCTGGTTCCCGTCCAGAAGCCAGTTCATCTGGTTGACGAGTCTGTAGGACTTGTCCTTGTCGAGGATGTTGTCGGAGCCGACGGTCACAAAGATGCCCTTGTCGTTCTTTCGGGTTTCAAGCTTCTTGCCGTCCTTGTCGAGCACGCCTACCTTGAGGATTTCGTCCGTCGAAGCGGCGTCGAACCCCTTCATGAGATAGTGGTTGCCCCAAAGAAGATCGTCCGTCATGGCGATGACGGCGCCGTCTTCTGCGTGCAGATGCTGAGCGCTTTCGCCGTTGAGCAGGGCTTCACCGTGGAGCTGCGTCGTGCCGAGAAGCAGAAGAGCATCCGAACCGAGGTTCACAGTGCCCTTGGCGTCATTAACAGATCCTACGGTGAGCGAGCCGCCCTGACCGAAGTGAAGATCGGTCGAAAGCGCAAGGATCGCCTTGTCGGCCTTCGAGCCCGTGTAGTTCTTCAACGCATTCTCAAGGCTCGACTTGTCGTGCGAGAACCCGAAGGTGCCGCCGGCAGACACGATGATGTCGGAACCCACGGCACCGTTCTTCAGAGACTTGCCCGCAAGGATCGAATCCTTTTCCACCATGACCTGACCGGAGACGAGATCGAGCTCGTCGGCGTAGGTCTTGCCCGTATTGTGCAGAACGGCTTCCTGACCGTCACGCGCCATGAGCATCGTCTTTGCAGTTCGACCAATCGACAGCGTGCCGACTTTAGTGTCACCCGCAAAGGTCGTCTCGCCTTCGTCGCCGATGGCATAGGTGCCCGTGACGTTCAAGGTGCCCAGATTGCGCACGATGCCGTCGGCATCGACGCTCGCGTAGGCAAGCGTTGCGCCTTCGTAGTTGTTGATCACACCGAACGTATCCACCGTCACGGCACCGGCGTTGATCGTCGCACCCGTCTTGTTCTTCACCGTAGCGAAATCGTTGACGACAAGGCCGCCCGTCAAGTTGGCCGTTGCACCGTTTTCGTTGACGAAGGTCTGAGACTTCGGCGCAGCGTAGGTGGAAGCGGCTTCAGGCGTTGCTCCGAGCGACGTCAATCCGGCAACCGTCAGCATGCCGGCATTCGTCACCTGAGTCGCTGACAGTTCGCCCGTCACATCCGTGCGCGCCCCGGAACTCAGATTCAAAGAGCCTTCGCCCTTGAGCGAGGCAAGGGTGTAGATGCCGTTCTCTACGTTCACGGAAGACTGTCGGTCATAGGTCACAGCCGCAAGCGTCCCTTCGGTTGCGGAGAGCGCCTTGTGGCCGAGCTTCAGCGTGCCGTTTTCCAGTGCCATCGGCGCATCGGTAATGACGTAGCTCGCATCACGCGTATCGGCACCCACGGCCATGGCCATAGATGCCTGAGAGCCCATGAGCGTCAGGGTTTTGCCGTCCTTCACGGTGATGCCCGTCGAACCCTTGATGCCCATGAAACCCGTGTCCTGGGTCATCTCGCCCATATTGCCGATGGTGAATTTTCCTTTATGGTGTAGTGCTTCTGACATAACAATTGAACCATTTTGAAGCTCGCCTTTGCTAATAAGTTCATTCACATGAACGATAGTGAACTGAGGTTTTGTGATACGGCTATCAGCATCTGTTGGGTAGGACTGTGTGCCAATGAAATTAAGTCGAGTACCAGTCCCTACACCAAATTGCTTCTCAAAGGCTTGTTTGTACAGCTCCGCTTCCTTTGTACCAGCTACTATGTCAGTGATGTTTAATACCCCACCACTCTGCCAATTCAAGCAATTTCTTGTTGGTTGACGCAGTAAGCTTCCACAAAACGACAAAGAATTGAGCCGTCCCCAACAAGGGAAAAAATGAGTCAGACAACATCAAGCGCAATGAGCGAAGGTCCACATCTTTGTCTCAAAAACATGCTTAGCAAAACATCCGTCGAATTTTCGAACTGACGGGATTTATTGTGCCGTCGTCCAACGCAATTTGCAGGAACAGGACGTCAGGAACGGATCGCGACAGCTTCAGCGTTTCAGTGAGCCGTAGCGACTGCAGTACAAGGCCGTCAAAATCCACGTGTTCGTTGCCGTATTAGTTTTCTCCAGACGGATTTTTGCCAAGGCTTACCCTGCGAAAAATCAAACCGCATGGCTTGATGGCATCAAATCGGCATTTTTTAAGGCGCATCCGAGAGCGTTTGTCTGCGGCAACACCAGATGTTTGGTTCACGCCCAAAACCGCCGCGGCTCAACCGAATGGACGCAAGCCTATTGCCATCCGTAGTCAAAAGGTAAGGTGGAAAGAGCAGTGCGCTATGTACAAAGCAATGCCTTGTAAGGCAAACCGTTCGAAAGTTCGCAGGCAATCAATCATTGGCTGGAGCACTGGTCCCTGACATACGCTGACGAGCGCCTGCTCAACGATTGTCTCAACTCACAGAGAGCGTTTTTTAGTAAAGAGACAGGCGATGAAGTGAAGAACGGCATCATTGAGGTCTGGCAGAACTGAGATTCGTCCCTTTTTCGATAAACCCTCTTAACCAATTCGTTGTTTGTGATAGTTAATTCTTTAAGGATTTTTTGGTGACCTTTTTGGTGACCCTGTGCAATTTTTACTAAAATGTGGGAAGCTAAGTCTTTGATTTTATTGGCGTAAGAGAAAAAGTCTGAATCCCTCCTTCTCCGCCATTGTTTCTTATGCGTGAGGCAGATGAAAGCTCTTCCAATCTTGATTGGCGGAGCTTTTTTCTTATGTCTGCCGCAAAACTCAAACGACATATACAGCCCAAACTCCCGGGGACTAGCTCTTAATCCTTTCTAGTCCCTTTTATTGGAG
>OAZZ01001049.1_pt1 | contig 11664 bp, 9 predicted proteins | sample 1495051 | NCBI WGS metagenome assembly OAZZ01 (sample SAMEA2579977, study PRJEB22360) | human gut metagenome
AAGCCGGGAACAGCGGTAAATCATGGAATCGCTCAGGCGAATTGTTTCCGTAGTATCTTTGGGAATACGTTCTATTTCTTCGGCCAAAGGGGAAGCCAACTCGCACAGCAATCGGCCTCTGACTTCTTCTGCCGAAGAATAATCCAAAAAACGAAGAGCTGCCGCATTCAGCATGGAAATATGTCCGTCCAGCGTCAGTATGACAACTCCCATGGGAGAAGCGCTGACCAGCAGGTCAAGAAAATGATTCTGCTCACGCAGCCGAAGGCGCTCGTCTTTCAACTGCTCCATCATGCGGTTGAAAACCAACACTATGCGGTCGGCTTCCTTTTGTCCGACAGGAGTCAGTCTACTGCTGAAATCCTGCTCACGAAGAAGTTCCATACCGTTGCCGATGATATCAAGCGGTTTCACGACTTTGCGGTAAAAATAAACCAGAAACACAAGACTGAATGTAATGACTCCCTCTCCTATATAAAACAGCGCACCGCGTTCCTTCAAGGTCAGAACGAGCAGGATAATCCATACTGCAGTCAACAGTAATGCTAAAAAGAAGAACAAGAATTTCAGTTTCATATTTTATCCGGTTCCGGTTTTGCTAATCATTCACTTGTATGTTGTATTTCTCCAAACGGCGATAAAGAGCGGCCCGGCTGATTCCTAAGGCTACGGCAACCTGTGACATATTATTGTTATACTTCTCAAGCGTTTGCAGAATCGTCTGCTTTTCTATCTCCTCCAAGGTCATGCCTTGCAGATTCGTTGTCACCTTCTGTTCTATAGGATGCTGGTATTGTGATTTAAAATCATCCGCAGTCAATATTTCCTTTCCACTGACCAGCAAGGTACGTTCCACCAAATTCTTTAATTCACGGATATTGCCCGGATAAGGCAAACGGCTCAAATAATCCATCGCTTCAGAAGTAAATTCCACTTTGGGAAGACCGTTCGATTCACATTGTTTGTCGGCGAAATGACGGACCAATAACGGAATATCCTCCCGGCGTTCGCGCAATGCCGGAAGATGCACCGTAATTAAATTAATACGATAGAACAAGTCTTCGCGGAAGGTGTGTTCCTGCACCATCTGCCGTAAATCGGCATTCGTCGCACTGACCACACGGATATCGACTTTACGGGGACGGCTGTCGCCCAAGACTTCGAAAGTCTGCTCTTGTAACACGCGAAGCAGTTTCACCTGACAGCTTAAATCCAAATCGCCAATCTCATCCAAGAAAATCGTACCCTTGTCAGCCAGTTCAAAACGTCCCACCCTGTCGGCTGTGGCATCCGTAAACGCACCTTTCTTATGACCGAACATTTCACTCTCGAACAAAGTATGAGAAATACCTCCCAAATTCACTTTCACAAAAGGTTTCTTGCTACGGGGACTGTTCAAATGCACCGCTTCGGCTATCAACTCCTTGCCTGTACCACTTTCACCGGTAATCAAGACCGATGCGTTGGTACGTGCTATCCGCTTGATCGTGGCCAGCACATCCATCAGCGCTTTACTCTTTCCAATGATATGGCTACGGTTGAAACCGTCATTATCTTCCACCGGAACCTCTGCTTTCTTATCTTGTGAATTCAGTTCCAGGGCCGTTTCTATCCGTTGCATCAACGCTACGTTGTTCCAAGGCTTGGTAATAAAGTCGAATGCACCTGCCTGCATCCCTTGCACGGCAAGCTGGATACTTCCCCATGCCGTCATCAATATAACGGGAACATCGGGCCGGAACACTTTGACCTGTTTCAGAAGAGTCAATCCTTCCTCGCCACTGGTGGACAGGGTGAAGTTCATATCCATCAAGATTAACTGGGGTGCAACCGAACGGACTATTTCAATAGCCTCTTTGGGACCCGGTACGGCCTGCACATCATATTTCGCTCTTTTCAGCATAAAGCTCAGAGAAGAACGAATGGCACTGTCATCGTCTATAATTAATATCATAATGCTGCAAATGTAGAAATTATTATTTTAATAAGCACAAAGACAACCCCATTTTATATTCAAACAGAATGGAATGGTGAAAATCCTATTGTTTGATAATCTTCTCAAAATCGGCATCAATATTGGTGTTGGTATTGAAATCCCACAATGTCAAGCTTCGCAACTGGTAATAATAGTACCAATAATAGAACAACTCATTGATATGCTTCTGACGGGCCTCATCTTTCTTTGTCTGGGAATCATTCAAATCCAATGTCGATATTTTACCGACCATGAAGGTCTCCACATTGGTACTGTAACGTTTCTGGGCAATCTTGTCCGCATCGCCTGCTATCTGCAACTGAGCCTGCTGGTTATTGAACTGTTCTACAAGGATAAACAGGTTCTGATTGAAATTCATGGTTTCCTGACGTAGCTTGCTTTCAGTCACATCGCGGTTACTTTGGGCAATCTTTACCTGACCACGACGTTTTCCCCAGTCAAGAATAGGAATCTTAAAACCAACTTCTACAATCTGGTTGTCTTTCAAACGGCGGTATGCACTATTAAATTCATGGTCTGTCCCCGTAAAACCTACCTGTGCATAGAGCTTGATCTCACGCAGATTGCCCTTCGCTTTAGCCACTTCAAAATCGGCTTCCAACTGGCGGCGGCGGATGTTGTGCGCAAATGAATTATTGGCAAGAGCTTTGTCCAAAACATCCGGATAGTTCAGCAATACAGCCGGAATCGTCTCGGGAACTACCGGTTCCAATTCCTCATCCTCTCCCAATGCCAGAAATGAACGGAGTTTGAACATATTACTTTTCAAATTGCTTTCATTATCCGTCAGTGTGGAGCGGGCGTTCAATACATTCAGTTCCAATTGCAACAAATCATTTTCACTGATCTGGCCCATGCTACGCTTTGCTTTGGCCACTTCATACAGTTTGTCCGCATTCTTCAGATTCTGCCGGGCGATGCCTACGTTTTCTTTGGCCAGCAACAGATTGAAAAAATAATTGATAGTAGTCATGGTCACCTCTTCGGTTGCAGTAAGAAATGCGGCTTTGGCTTCGGCATATCTCACCGGTTCGATGCGGCGGTTCCATTTAATTGTATTCACTCCGAAAACAGGTTGTTCCAATGTCAACGCTACCGGAACAGACATATATCGTTTGGACTTATCTCCATCCAGTTGTTTCAAGAAATCAAGAGAGGTATTCAATGAGAGTTTACCACCGGTCAGCCAAATATTCTGATCGATAGAGACTTCACCATTCATTTCCATATAATTATTACGTACAAATGTATAAGAACCGTTATCCTGCTGATAAGAATTATACTTCTTATTATAGCTGGGAATAGTGGCTTTTAAAATCATTTCCGGAAGCAAATCCGCACGGAAAGTACGATATTCCCAATAAGCGGTTTTCAGCTCGTTTAAGGCTACGGCCGCATCCACACTTTGCACACGGGCAATAGTGATGGCTTCCTCCAAAGTGATGGCACGTCGCTTTTCTTGTGGCTGCGCTCCGGCAACCAACGATATGCCAAAAGCTAAAAATAGAGATATTACTTGTTTTTTCATTGTGTTATGATTCTTTTTGTCAAAGGTAAGGCAAATGGTATGCCAAAAAACTATTTCACTGTTTTATAACAACTTACAATAAAAATGGAGTGTCCGAAATCGGACACTCCATTCATATACGAACACTGCTGATCCTGTGACAATGAAATAACACTATTCATTATGCAACGCGTCTGCCGGCTCAATCTCCATCGCTTTCCGGGCGGGGAAATAAATGCCGAACAGAATGATTATCCCCAGCAACAGCATGGCCGACACAAAACAAAACAGAAAACGTCCCCAAGCAGGTTCCATCAATGTATGCACGGTAAGATCCGCCATCTGCATATTCGCACAAACAAAAACAGCGGGAATGGCAGCCGAAACCAAGAGAAGAACGCCCTCAAGTACATAATAGCCGAATACATTCATCCTACTGCAACCTAATGCCATGCGCAATGCTATCTCGCTCCGGTTTTTACGAGTCCGGAACCAGAAAGTCCCCAGCATCCCCAAAAATATATTGAAAACAAAGAAAAGGATAACGGCATAGGTCGTATTCAGATAATTCACCGTTCCTTGCTCTATATCAAAAGCTTCCTTCATATCGCCATACGAATTTATATCGTATAAGTAATAAGGGCCGATAGATAATTTCCCTTGCATATCCTGCATAAAACGTTCGGTAAATCCCGGTATGGAATTGGAAACCACACGCACCGCAATGTGATGCCAATGAGTCAGCGGCGGACTGGGAAGATAAATAAAAGGTTCGTAACGCTCGTACTCATCTGTCTTATGAGCAGGAAGCACCGCCATTACCTTATAATTAGTTTCCGGTTGCGCACTATTCAGGAAATAAGGATTGAAACAAGTCTCCCCTACTCCATTGCGTCCGCTAAACAAGGAATCACTTAATGTTTCACTCATCAACACCGGCATGGGATATTCATTCTTGTCCCAACGCTCCGCCTCAAACGAACCTGATAATGGCCGCAAACGAAATACCTTGAAATAAGCAGGGCTGACATAACGGATGAAACAGCCTACCACATGAGTCGAATCCGAATGCGGAGCATACCCCTCATACATATTATTTCCCGTATAAGGTATTGTCCCATAATAAAAACAAGCTTCCTCCACCCCTTGATATTGTCGGATCAACTGATAGATTTGTTCCAGATATTCGGCAGAATGACTCATTAATACAGAATCATTTTGCAAAGTCGGTTTAATATTCAGTTGAATATCAAAAACATTCTCCGTGTCATATCCTTTAGACTGACGGGCAGCCGCCTCATAATTATAAACCAGATCGATGCTGTACCATAGCAAAACAAGAACAACAACCAATTCAACCCACACCCATACATTGGCATGCCTCTGGTTCCACATTTGTCTGAATAAACTCTTTATCATTTTTCTTTCCTCCTATTCTCCTTTGATGGTAGTTGCAATATTTCGATGTGTGACCATCCATACCGGAATCAATACCGACAATAAATTAAAGACAACACATACGCCGAAAACCAACACAAATAAAGCAGGATGCAACAACAAACCTCCATCCAGACTGATACCTGACAATTCTACCTCGCCGCTACCAAACAACCATACACGTCCCAGCCAAACCAACACACACGAAAGCAGATATCCTAAGATTCCACCCAAAAAGACTGTGAGCAGATTCTCGGAAAACAACCTCGCCATGATGGAAATGCGTGATGCGCCATACGCCTTGCGAACTGCAATCTCTGTCACCCGCTCCTGCATCCGGGCATTGGTCATACCTGAGATATTAATAGCAGGAACAATCAGCAAGACCATCAATAACATACTGTAAACCAACGGTGCACTAATATCCTTTCCACGGAAAAAAGTGTATTCCGTATGAGTATAGAGTTCGTTCATCTCGAAAGCATATTCCGCCGTCGAACTATTCAAACGATCCTGCCGATGCTGTACTTCTGTCCGTATATCTGCAGGACGAGTATCCGGCAGCAGTTTGAGCAATCCCATGCGGATTCCCCCCAAGCCCCCTGTCCAAGTAGCATAATAGTCTTCATTTTCCAATGAGAAAGGAACAAAAGCATCAGCGTATGCTGTTTGGAAAATAGCATTGACATCTTTCACCACGCCTACCACTTTAGTCGGGAAAAAATTACTTTGATATTCTTTTCCTACCACATCCGTCGTGCCGAAAAGCTGCAAGGCCATACGCTCGGTTATCACACTGACCCACCGACGGGCATCATACTCCTCTTGTGTGAAAGGACGTCCCGCTATAAATTCATAATCAAAGAACTTAAACCAGTTATCAGCCACAGGCCGCACAAAATAGTTGAAAATTTCATTCGAAGCAGACAAGTTACAAGGTGTCTTGGCAACACCACGATACCAAGTAACTTCTTTCACGCCGGGAAGCTCTGAAAATAACGCTTCGAAAGCCTTACGTCCCATACCACTGTTTCGGTTGGTTTGGTCTTGCTTACGATAGGTCATCCCCGGACCTGTATACATCATATTACTCCGATCACTCTCCGGAGCCATGTCCATGGTCCGGAAGTCGTAAATCATCACTACCACCATGACAAAAGCGATAGTGACAGCTGTTCCTATCATACTGATTGTAGAATAGAAAGGGTTCTGCCGTATCAGATTGAATGCTTGTGATAATAGCTGTTTCATTCGTCTTATATCTCTATTTTATTTACTCTTCATGTAACGCCTCAGCCGGTTTGATGCTCATGGCACGACGGGCAGGGTATCCTATTCCAATGACAATCATTCCAGCAATCAGAATGAAAGTGCCCAGAACCGTAATCGCAAAACGACCTGCCGTAAAAGGCATACGTGTAACTTCCACCAGTTCGGCATATCCCAAGTTCCACGCTACGACCCATGCAGGAATAGCAGATATTAGCAATAACAAGACCCCTTCCCCCATCAGACGACCGCAGATTCCCCAACGGGTAGAGCCTAAAGCCATACGCAACGCTATTTCGGCACGCCGATGCTGTGTCCGGAACCAGAAAGTTCCGATAATGCCTAAAAAGATATTCAGCAATAAGAAAAATATGATACAAAATTGCGTATTCAACTCATTCACCGAATCCGTTTCATAAGCAGCGCGTATATCACTCAACGGGGTTATATCCAACAGATATAGATTGCCCACCTGATATTGACGGTCGGCCTCCACTATCAAACGGTCTATGAATCCATCATTCTGTCCCTCACGAACACGCAGGCAAACTTCTATATAAACCGTTTCGCCCAAGGACTCCATTTCCTCATCTGTCAGGTACACAGCAGCATAACGGGATCCGTAATCATCCGGAGCTGTAAAATGGTCATAACGGACCGGCTCGGTAAGAGCAGCTATAGAAAGATGCTCCGCCTCCGGCTCATTCCGCCAAACAGGTACCCTACGCCCTAAAAGTTCCTTACCGTGCCAAGGCGCATCCTGATAAACATCGGCAATATTCACAGATAAAACCATGCCGGACGGTGTCAGTGCCTCAGCAAGGCTTTCACTGCCCGAACCGTCTATATTGCGGTAACGGAATACATTAAAATATTCCGGAGTTATCCATCGTTTCAAACTACGTACCGGGACTGTATCCAGATAAAATGAAAAACTGTTCGCACCATCATTATAAGGTATACAGTTTTGCGAGAGGCTGACTGCTTCCACATCCGGACGATGAGCAAGTCTGTTTACAATTTCATGCAAATCGGCAACATCCTCTTTCATAGTACGGCCAGGCTGATAAGCAGCCGCTTTCGAAGTCATCCGCTCAAAACGAAGAACATACGTATTTTCTATATCAAAGCCCATCGGCAAATTATAGATGCTCAATGTGACATATACCACATCCACAATATACCATAATATGACAAACACCACAAAAAGTTCCATCCACAGAAACGCATTGCTGCGGCGCTCGTTCCATATCTGTTTCAATAAATTCCTGTTCATGATCTAGCGTTGGTTTAAAGCGTCCGTAATATTCATGCGCGATGCCCTCCAGGCAGGAATGCATGCCGACAGCAAATTCAAAAGCAGGCAGAAAATGAATGCAGCCAAGAATATCCAGGGACTGAACAACATATCTGCCGAAAGACTGGTTTCTCCTATTTGGGTACGGTTCTCGCTATTGGAAAATAAGAAATCATTCAATAAAAAAGTACATGCATAACTGAAAAGCATTCCTACAGCTCCGGCTATGAGCGTCAATAACAAGTTTTCATAAAACACTTGCCTCAACAAGACATTGGCAGTAGCACCGAATGCCTTCCTCACTCCTATTTCCGACATGCGCTTCCGCATACGGGACAAAGTCATGCTACTCAGATTTATAGCCGGTACCAGCAATAAAATAACAATCACCAGCAGGTAGTGCAAATAAGCTTCCTTCGCCTGTAACTCTCTTCCCCAGTGACGAAAGATAAAAGAGAAACGATCATCGGGTTGTCCACGATAAAAGATTTCGGAATCCTGCAATCCATCATTAAATTTCTGACGCAGGCGTTCCGCCTCTTCTCTGATGGCAGGAAAATCTTTCTCCGAATGTGCCAGAATGACCACACGAAAAGTTCCCATCGCATTGTCATACCAACACTTTCCGGCTATTTCTGTTGAATGGAAAGGTATCCAAATCTGCGCATACGAAGAGACAGCCAGTTTGGATACATCTTTCACAACACCCACTACCGTATAATCGGCCAAGTTGAGTTGGACTGTACGTCCCACCGCTTCTACCGTACCAAACAAATTCCGGGCCACAGAAGCGCTAATTACAACTTTAGGAAGTCCGCTTTCAGCCGTAAACGGCTTTCCGGCAATAAAATCAAAAGAGAAGACTTTCCAAAAGGTATCGTCAGTTTCAAGGTTATCCACCGTCATCATTTTTCCCGCAGGTACAGAAATACGCATCCTGCCTCCTGTAGACACTATCGTTACCGCCTCAGGAACAGTAAGTGCCTTAAAACACTCTTTTGCCACCGTGAGTGACATACAGCCGTTGGATGACCTATCACTGGTATCCCCTTTCTGATGAATAGACATCGCTTTCATATAAAGAGAACGTGAACGGTTCACCTCGGGCACACAATCCGTAATGCGCACTTCCAACACCAGGACAATGACCATGATCATACAAATAGCCAATGCCGTTCCTATAATAGAAACCAAGCTGATGAGCCTATTCTCACGAAGTTGGTAAAAAGCCTGTTTGAAATATAGTTTTATCATGTTTGTGTTCATACTCCCAAATTCTTTTATCCCAAAAAAGAAATCATTCATCATGCAATGCTTCCGCCGGCTGAACTTTCATAGCCTTACGTGCAGGAATCCAGATACCTACTACAATCATCAATGCAATCAAGACAAAGGAAATGAGTACTGTATTGACAAAACGGATCCAACCAAATGTAGAGCCATCCATCCAGGCATTCAGTTCCGCATTTGCCAGATTCCAATCAATAAAGATCGCAGGAATTGTGGCCACCGCCAATAATATCAATCCTTCTGCCAACTGACGGACAAAGATACTATGATCTGTTCCACCCAATGATTTCATCAATGCAATCTCGCCACGTCGTTGCTGAGTACGGAACCAGAAAGTACCTAGCAATCCCAAGAATATATTCAACAACAAGAAACCCATTCCGAAAAGGTAGCTGTTCCAGGCATTCGTTTGTGACTGCTGAAAGTTACGACGGATATCGGTAAAAGAACGCACATCCGCAATAAACACATTGCCCACGCGATACAGTTTCTCACTATCCGCTTTCAAACGGGCTATAAAATCGCGATCCTGATCCTCTTTTACGCGTACACAAAGCTCCGCGCCCAAATCATACCATCCTTCCGGCATAGGAGCCACCATGCAGTAACTGTTCCATGCCTCAAAATAATCCCCATAACGGACAATCTGCAAAGAAGCCGCTAAATTATATGTGTTCGTTGTATCCCCAAACAAATAAAATTGTTTGTCCACCAATGAAGTCAAATCACATCCATAGCGCCGTTTATAAAGATTATCTGAAGCAAGAAAATTTTTCGGATGTTTCAGCATCTCAGCCAGTTGTTCAGGGGTCTCCCCACGGGTGCCACGATAACGGAACACACGGACAAAATCGGGAGACACCAATCTGCGTATAGTCCATCCCGGCGAACGTAATGTATCATACACCACTGACGCACCGCTGTTACTGCCATTATACGGATAAGAATTTTGTCCTAATCCGCCTGCCTCTATATCCGGTCTATGCTGAAGACGACTTAGAAGTTCCTTGACATCCTGCCGCTTTTCCTCGTCTGTCTGATTAGGAATAAAGTCTGGGCTTTTGTCCGTAAGGCGTCCCATTTGCACTAAATAACAATGAGAAATATCAAATCCCCGTGGTTCATTATAAATTGAGGTCTGCACATACATATAGTCCACAATATACCATAAAACGACACTTACCAACAATAATTCGGTGACAAGCCAAAGATTAGACCGCCATTCATTTTTTATCTGAGTAAATAGTTTCTTATTCATCTTGATTCTTTACTTTTAATTCGTTATCGACCTAGTGAATCTTTCCTCCCAGCGCATTGACAATGCTAGTCCTTGAAGCCCTCCAAGCAGGAATGCCGCTACTCAGCAAATTCAAAACAAAGCAAAACAGCAATGCGTAAAGGAAAGTGGAAGGGTGCAATAAAATACTGGAATCAACTGTAGGGGCATTCAGTGTCGCACTATAAGGCTGTGCAAACAGGATATCGGTACCTAAATAAGCCATAACAATACTGATAAACAAACCTACGGCACCAGCCAACAAAGTTACGACCAGGTTTTCCATGATGATTTGTCCAACCATTTCCATGCGGGTGCTTCCAAAAGCACGGCGTACTCCTATTTCCGCCACACGTTGGCGCAACCGGCTTTGCGTCATACTGCTCAGATTTATAGCAGGTACCAACAACAGAATGATAAAAATGATAGCACGTTCACGACGAGCCGACTTCAAATCCGGCTCCAAGTTAGCCGCAAATGAAATAGACTGAGTTTCCTGATCGTATGGCCGGTTACGGTCTATCAACGTATACCCCTGATCGGCAAGAATAGAATTATACTCACTCATACGCCGCTTGGCTTCAGCACGGATTTCTCCAAAATCATCATGATTACGAGCCAAAATAGTGACACTCATCATCCCCATGTGCTGGTCACTCCACGTATCATCAGGCAAATCCGTCGAAGTAAAGGGAAACCAATCCCTGGCCATAAGAAGCATCGGCAAGAGTAGATACATCTTTCACTACCCCTGCCACACGATAGGGAGCATGATTCAATAAAAACTCTTTGCCCGCAGATTCTGTGGAACCAAACAAAGCCCGCGATATGCTCTCAGTAATCACTGCCACAGGAGTGCCTGCATTGAAAGTAGCTTCATCGTATGGTTTTCCACTCACAAAACGAAAATCGAACACTTTAAAAAAAGTATCATCCGTTTCCCGCACATCCGCTCCAATAGCCGGCATCGCAGGTAATGAGACAGGAGTCGATATCGGCATACTGCAATAAATAGTGACAGCTTCAGGGGTTTTCAATGATTTATATACCTCACGCGCCGTCCGCACGCTCATCGGTCCGTTACTTGTTCCGTCCCCCCAATCCTTATGATTTATGCTCATATAATGCACATGCAGAAAACGATCCCGGTTTGACTCGGGAGAAAAAGGAGCAACCTTCACTTGTTGTAGCATCACTACCAACATTATAAGGAAAATGCTAAGAGCAGTTCCTGCGATGCTGATAACACTGATAAGCGGATGCTGGCGAAGTTGCGCCAAAGCTTGCTTAAAATACTGTTTAATCATCTCTGTTATTTCTTAATAAATTCCTTTTCATAGTAATCAGTAGTTATTGCACCTGGCGGCCATCAAAGAAACGGATCGTTCTGGAAGTCTGCTTGGCCTGTTCCTCATTATGGGTTACCATCACAATGGTCCGTCCATCCTCTTTATTTAATTTATGCAACAATTCCATGACCTCAGCACCCATCTTTGAGTCCAAGTTACCTGTAGGCTCATCGGCAAGGATGATCTCAGGATTACCTACAATAGCACGAGCTATCGCCACACGCTGGCACTGACCTCCGGAAA
>OAZZ01001067.1_pt1 | contig 11551 bp, 15 predicted proteins | sample 1495051 | NCBI WGS metagenome assembly OAZZ01 (sample SAMEA2579977, study PRJEB22360) | human gut metagenome
ACCTTTGATGATGTAACCTTGCAACATATCTATCAGTTCGACCTTTTCATAAGGGAGGAACAAACCTGTACGATGAAAGGGAGGCCAATCATCAGAAGTCAGGCAGCCATTCACAATTACCACAAACGGTTTAAGTCGTATGTGGCCGAAGCTTTCCGTCTCGGGCTTATCAAAGAAAATCCATACGAGCGTTTTCAAGATAAACGTGGGGAGAAAAGCGACCGTCCTCACCTCACCGAAGCACAAGTGAAAAAGCTAATCCGTATGCGGGAAGAAAGCACGGATGCCGTAATGAACAGGTATCTTGACTTCTTTCTCTTCCAGACTTTTACAGGCATGGCATATAGCGATGCCAAATCATTCGATTATGAAAAGCACATTGTCACTATTGACGGCAAAGATTACATTGACGGACATCGTATAAAGACTGGAAACGAGTTTGTTACTCCAGTCCTGCCAATTACACGAAAAATCTTGGAACGTAACAATTACAAGATGGAAATAACCTCCAATCAGAAATACAACCAATTTCTAAAAGGCATCGGTTTGGCTCTTGGTTGTTCCTTCCCCTTAACCACACACTGTTTGAGTCACAGCAAAATCTTTTATTAATTGAATATCAACGAGTTAAGTATTTTGAAGAATGTAACTGCTAACGATTTAGAAACGAGCTATATTCTTTTTCTTTCTCAACTTTGCAATATACAAAGAACGCTTTAATTACGGTGCAAAGATAAAATCTGGAAAAACTATTTTTTTTCTCTCAAATTACATTTTTTTAAGAGGTGAACATTGATTGCCTATCTCTTTAGAAAATTACAACTTTACTTTTAAGCCAAAACCTAAAAACAGAGCCATAAAACCTCTAAAATAAGCATAAAAAGTCGGATTTGTAGTATCTTCGGCTAAAATCATCTTATAAAATGCTAAATTTTTGCTTTTTATAATAGATTATCGCAATAAATTATTATTTTTGTATGGTAAAATGCAATAAAAATATGAAGTTAAATCGCATAAAGGCAGTTTTAGAGGAGAAAGGAATAAGCCAAACTTGGCTTTCCAAGAAAATGGGCAAGAGTTTTAGTACGGTCAATGCCTATGTGTGCAATCGTACCCAACCCAACCTTACAACGCTTCTTGAAATTGCACAGATATTGTCTGTGGATATGAAGGAACTTATCTCAGACGCGAAAGAACGTAGTACTAAATAAAAGACAAGACATAATGGAACAGTCACAATATAACTTTTTGTTCTCGTTCATCTGGAACATAGCCAATGATGTACTTGTGAACGCTTTCAACAAAGGCGATTACAAGAAGGTCATTCTGCCTATGTTGGTGTTGCGCCGCATTGACGTGCTGCTTGAACCGACAAAGGATGCAGTTATACAGATGAAAGAACAACTTGACAACAAGAGTTTCCAGAATGCCATCAATGAAAGAGTTTTCCAACAAGTGTATTGCAAAGTATCACAAGGACTATAAAACAAGAAAGAAATGAGTAAGACTATTATGAAATATTTATTGGCTTTATGCCTTTATTTGTAATGTTGGCAATGCGTTTGCACAACATCGTTATTATTGCGAGGTAAAGGGTATTGAGAAAGACCTTTCTTCTGGTTTGAAAATAATCTTCGACTTCGGGATAAAGGCTTCATATAATATTTGGGGAGACCTCAGCAGCAAATTGAAATTTGTGGATGAAAATGGCGAAGAAATCAAGTTTAACAGCATGGTAGATGCAGCAAATTATATGGTTGACAAGGGGTGGAACTTCCAGCAAGCTTACTCTTCTGCCTATGGCGGAAAACCTGTGATACATTGGATTTTCTACAAAGATGCAGATAATATGGATAAAGCCAGAGAAGGTATTATGACTAAGACGGAATATCAGAAACTAAAGAAGTGAAGCTATGACAGAAGAAGAAAAGAAAACGTTGGTTGATGCGGTGAATTGCAAGTATCCACATCAGAACCTAACGGAGATTTACTACAATATAGGTAGAGCTTTGCCTTTTACTGCCCAAAGATTCCCTGACGGAAGAGTTTCAGACTGGTATCGTAATCAGTATGTGGAGGTTGTACGAGTAGAACCACATGGAAGAGGTGGTAAGTTTGGAAATGTATTTGGTTTTTATTACCGTAATGGTGAAAGAGCTGATGCTTATGAGAATGACCCAGAACACAGTTGGTGTACAAAGGATGATACCGAACCGCAACCAATACCATGTTGTGGATGTGGCTCATGGATGTTGTTGGACATCATAGGTGAGAAGACAACAGAATCTGTTAAGGTTCTCGGTCTTGATGACAAGATTGGCTTTGGGAAATATAAGGATATGACTTTGAAAGAGGTCATCATTAAAGATTGGCAGTATGTCAAATGGGCGATTATAGATACCCAACACTTCTATACCGATGTTGATAAGGTATTGGAATATCATATGGAGAATAGACCAACACTTGGTCCTAACGATATAATGAGCTTCGGGAAATACAAGGGAAAGTCCATTGAGGAGGTTTGCAAAACAGACCGACAATACCTTATTTGGCTTTCACAAAACAACGATTCTTTCAATCTTGATTGGGAGAAATTCAAGTAATCAAATTATAATGTAGCTATGAAGGGATTTATGTTAATATTTTGCTCCCTGCTTATAGCATTCGGAGCAACAGCACAAAGTAAGTTAGGTTCGCAAACTCCTAAGAAATCTATATTCATTACATCAATACTTTTGGTATTGATGACCCTAGTTTCATGTTCTGTCGGATATAAAAACGATGGTAAGGAGGTAACATGGCATACGTGGAATGAAGGAAGCGGTCATACTTCAAGGCATGTTGATGCAGACCCAAAGACTTTTGAAGAACTGAATGATGATTATGGTCGAGACAAGAAACACGCATTCTACGAGGGCGATATTATCAATGGTGCCGATGGCGGCTCGTTCCGTGTGCTTACCAAATCGTATGCAGCAGACAATACGCATGTATATGTTTCCGGTGAATTGATAGAAAAGGCGCATCCGGCAACATTCAAAGTGCATTCCTACTATTTTGCAGAAGATGCCAACGATTTTTATTGGGATGGGAAAGCATTGAACGTAAGAGATAAATCGACATTCAAAATCTTAGGCAGTTCAGATTCTTGGGAAACTCATTGGGCAAAAGACAAATACAATGGATACTACCTTGCAGGAGGTGTGATTACAGATATCGATTACGAGACTTTCCACCCGATTGAAGCAAAGATTCCGCTCCAATCAGGAGACTATGCCGCTGACAAGCACAAAGTGTTTTTCAGGGACAAGGAGGTTCCCGGTGCTGACCCTGCGACGTTCAAGGAAGTGGACTTCTATATAGGGCAAGACAAGCACAGGGCTTACAATAAAGGGATTCCAACCCAAATAAAAGATTATTCCAAACTCACCGAAGTAGGCCGTTTGATGTATTCCGACGGAACGAATATCTACGATTCCCATTTTAATATCCTTCCTGAAGCCGATGTCGCGACTTTCGAGCATATTTCCGACAACTGGTACAAGGATAAATCGCATGTCTGGTGGAGTTCCCAATTAGTTGCCGGGGCAAATCCCGAAACTTTCCAGCCTGTGCCCGCGGGAGGTTTCGGGGGAGATTTCAACTATGGGAAAGATGACAAACATGTGTTTTGGAACGACTCCATCATTCAAGGTGCTGACCCCGGAAGTTTTGAGAAGATGACATTCCCGGACGGCGACAGTTGGACGGTGTTCGACCGCAACCGAATATATGAAGGCAAGGATTCTCCCAAACTGCGTGAATATCTGAAAAAGAAATATGGAAAATGAGTATGGAAATCATGCTGCGCTATATAGTCGGAATCGCTATTGCTTATGGCATAGGCAAATGGATATATCAGTCGATACGTTCACGGTCGATTGACTATTTTTTATTGGCGATTATCGCGCTTATGGGTGCAGTTTTATGGCTTTCAAGAGGGTTTCTTATCTCCAACCGTGTATATGATTTCTTGATGATTGTCGTATGGCTTGTTGCTGTCGGTTGTTTTATCATTTCCCGAAAATCCCAATATGGCAAGTATTTGAAATTTGCTACTGTTGGCGGTCTTTCTACTTTTCTTGTGCTTTTTGTCTATTGGAATGTAAAAGCGGAGTCTATCAAACCGATAACATTGACAACTCAGCTGAGGGGATATTCAACAAGTAGAATAGTTGAGGTATGTTTCCGTTATAACGAAACTCCATTTCGGAGAAGTTACAATCTCAACCAATACCCAAATGTAAAGCTACTCCCTGAACAGTACGATGTAAGGCTGACAATCAAACCTATCTCGGCCAATGTTGCCAAACTTGAATCAATAACGCTAATTCCAAAAAACAGAAAATGAAGTAGTGGTAGAAAATTCGGGGTTTATAATCTTTGAAATCATATTGAGAATTTAATATGTTTTGAAAGAAATATATTCCTTTGTAGCATAGACGAGATGCCAAGAAAGCATATCAAAGCAGAATGCAGCAACAAGAACGGTTGGCAATTCGTTACCTCAAAATCGGACAATCCTCCCAATGTCCTTATTATAAAGGGATAAAGATTATATTCCAAAATTACACTAAATAAATGAGAGGGGAATGTATTAAGTTTATTTCCCTCTCATTTAGTTTAGTTAGTTTCCAGAAACTTTATTTTGAGCTTTTCATAGCACGTTTTATGCGATTTGATTCTTGCAAAAGCTTATTGGCTATACTATCTTTATAAGTAGCCATTTCAACCATTTCATGATGATGGCGAATAGAATCCTCGTAGGCAGCAACACGATTTCTTACATCATCTATAACTTTCTCATCTCGGCAAACAGAAAAATGCTTTTCGATGTATCGAACATTGGGGTCGTCAGATGGAAGAACCATCTTCAATGCCCGATATTTCAAGTCTGCTACCTCCCAAGCTTGATGCTCTCGCCATTGGGTTAGATTGCCCCAAAAGGAGATGACAAGAGATAGAACCAAGCCTCCAATGAAAAGAAGAACATACTTTGAAGTTGGCTCGAAGCGATGAGTCACTACTTTCTTCAGAGGTGTATTATCCATTGCGTGAAGTTTGTCCTGCACAATTTTTGATGTGGCATTCAGCTCTTGTTTCACCTGATTAATGGTACACTGCGCATCACAACTTTGCGACACGCTGCATTGAAAGCAACTGCGACTACAAGACCGTAAGCGTACTGCTCGGTCATGCCAATATTACAACAACCCTTAACCTCTATGTTCACCCGAACATGGAACAGAAGTAAAAGTGCATCACCAAGATGTTCAAGTCTCTTGGAAAATAGGGAAGAACAGATGAAAGCCGAATATAGGAAAGTTTTTAGTTTGCTCCGCAAGGGGTATTCCATTCGGGATGTGGCGAAGTTGAGTAGTAAAGGAGTAAGTACCGTGCAACGAGTTAAGCGATTAATAAAAGTACAATCACAGCAATAAAACTATTGATTTTACGTTCTTTTCAAAGAAAGGGGTTGTGTGATAGTGGCTTAAAGGCTAAAAGCACTACCTTTGTACGCAATATAACAACAATACGTTTAAGGTCACAATTTGTGATTTTGAAAATGAATATAAATATGACAGACATAACGGAAAAGACAGAAAACGGCGAACTGGTCACAAATCGTGACCAGTTGGTTGTCATGGATAATATAGAGTCTCTAATAAAAGTGATTAGAGGACAACAGAGGTATGAGAGGGAATATAGCAACATCGTGGAAAAGCCAAATACCCTCTACCACCCCCAATGGTACTAATTTTTATAAAATAAACGGATTTCAGGTATTTAATGAAAACGGCACTAAAAAATAACAGTTGGATAACGACTATAGTGTTTGCTTTGATTGAATTTCCTATAATAATCTTTCTATCTTATTTTTCAATAGGAAGTAAAGACGATGTTATGGAAATATATCATAGCGATCCTTCTCGTATCATTTTCATTAAAGGATGTATTTCGTTTGTTATAACTTCAGTCTTAATGTCTTTAATAATGTTGCTTTATGTAATTATAAAGAGAATACTATTGAATGTTAGGGTTACCCGTAAAAAGATTTTTATTTCTTTGGGGCTTAATTTTGTTATTATAAGTGTTGAGATTATTGGAATCTTGACATACAAATTGATGACAAGAGGATATATCTGATAGACAAAATAGGCAGTGTTAAAATGGCACAGCCTATTTTATAATTGAAAATTATGATTCAATAAAATATTCCCGATATTTTCAGATTGACCCGATTTAAATTGAGAATATTCGCATATGAAACGATATGTCATAAACCATATTACCGAACTTCGAAATGTCGGCGGATTTCCTGTTACCACATTCACTTACGACATGGGTGACCGCCGTACTGAGGTGAACCATCCTGCAAGCGGCATCACAAGTTTCACTTATGATGCGCTCGGCAATGTGCTTACAAAGCAGACTGCCAACCTTGCCAAGGAAGGAAAGTTCATTACTTACGATTACGACTATCAGCATCTGACGGGTATCAACTACCCAGACCATCTGGAGAACAACGTGAAGTATTACATAACCGTGTAAATAAATGAATTTCAATGATAGTACTCCTTAGGGAATACTATCATTGAATCGTAAAATTATAAATTATGATATTTGATAAAATAATAAAAGATTTACTTAATCTTGACTTTTTTTCTGAATATAAATTTAGAAAAAGAGACTCTTCCTTCTTGTTGAAGACAAAAGGTGGTAAGCAATTTATTGAGATGGATCACTGGATTGACGAAGCAACATCATCTCTCGTAATATACCCTATCTATGGTGTAAGATTCGATATTCTATCAAAATGGTTTGAGAAATTTAGTATGAAAAATTTGCAAGACCAAAGAGACGGAGCCAGTATCGATTTTTCTGGGGATATGCTATCTATGCAAGACAAGTTTTATTTCAACTTGAATGGGGAAAAATATGCAACCGATTTTAATGAATTACAAGCAAAAGTTCAAAAGTGTGCAGAATATGTCTTTTCAGAATATTCGTCACTTGATAAACTCTATAATAAAACAATATTGCCAATTTTAAACGGAGAGGTTTCTCTACCTGATGTTGGAGCTGACTGGATCTTTATTGATTTGGCTTTGTGTAAAATCGTAAATCCTTCAAATTTTCATAAGCTAAAACAGATAATTCTTTCCCATGTGAGAAAAATGTATATGTGTAAAGAACCGAACATATTGTATTATTATGATAATTTAGAAGATATTTTACAATATTTAGAATATACTCAATTATAAGTAGTGTTTTTTAGGATGCATATTCATTAGTGTCCCGATTTTAACGGGACACTAATGACTGCACATCATAATAACAATGAAATATGTGGTATAAAGAAAAATATAGAATAGTAACAGAGAATCCATATAATAAGGAAAAATTAAATGGATTAGGTTTGGTTATTTACAGTGAATGGAAAGATTCGTTTGTAAACATCATGGAAAAGCCACGCGACTTTGACCCTTTTGGCCACGCAGGATTGTCCCCTTTGGTTACAATATGATTGACCCTTTTGGCCAAAATCGCATTGACCACTTAGTTTACCTATTGTCATAGATTTTTTTGTGTAGATTTGAGTACCCGAGTCCTGGTGTAACGGGGACGATAATAAAATCTATACAAATGGATAAACGAATCAAAAACATTTTAAGATGTTATGCGGTCGGCATGGGAATCAAGGAAACGGCGTCCACGTTTCATACTTCCCGTAATACTGTCCGCAAGTATGTCCGCTTGTTCCTTTCAAGCGGCAAGAGCATTGAACAGCTTCTTTCCCTACCCGATGGGCAGTTGGATGAACTGTTCGGCTGTACGGAGTCCCGGCATCGGGAACCTTCTTCCAGAAGGATCGAACTGGATGCCTTGCTTCCCGGATATGTATCCCGCCTGTCACGCAAAGGCATGAGTGTCCGAAAACTGTTCAAGGAATACCATGCCGAATATCCGGACGGTTTCCGGTTGTCTTCCTTCAAACGGGCTGTCCGTCAGTACAAGTTTCACATCAAGGTCGTCGGTCATGTCGAGCACTATGCCGCAGACCAGATGTATATTGACTTTGCCGGTGATAGGCTTGAAGTCGTTGATGAAATGACAGGTGAGACGAAAAAGGCCGAGGTGTTCGTCGCCATTCTTCCGTTCAGCCATTATACCTACTGCGAGGCCGTATGGTCCCAACGCAAGGAAGACCTGATAAAGGCATGCGAGAATGCCATGCAATATTTTGAAGGCGTTCCTGCGGCTATCGTCCCCGACAATTTGAAGGCGGCCGTTACACGCAGCGACCGCAACGAGCCTGCCATCAATGATGATTTCGCCGCTTTTGCCGAACATTACGGCTGTGCGGTCTATCCTGCCCGTGTACGCCACCCCAAGGACAAGGCCTTGGTTGAAAATGCCGTAAAGCTCCTTTACCGTTCCATTTACCTTGATATGGAGGGAATGACATTCTCCAGCCTGGAGGATCTCAATACCGCTATCCGTATCTCCCTGCTTGATTTCAATGAAAAGGTGATGGCCGGACGGGAGATGTCACGCAAGAAAATGTTCCTTCAGGGAGAGAAGGACTATCTTCGACCGCTTCCCGTGAAACGTTACGTGGTGAAAGAAAGGAAGCTAATGACTGTCGGGAATAACTCTTACGTCTCGTTGTTCAAACACCATTACAGCGTTCCAAAGGAGTATGTAGGCAGGCGCATGACGATTCTCTATGATGCCGACACGGTGGAAATCTACTGTGGCATGAGCCTTGTCGCCACCCATGACCGCTGTGACATTCCTTACGCTTATTCCTGGAAAAAGGAGCACAACCTGCCGGGACACTATGGTCCCTATGACAAGGACTTGGAGGAACTCTTCCGGCGTGCCTCGGAAATAGACAATATTGTATTGAACTATCTACGGGAAGTGGAGCGTGCCATGCAATATCCACCCAAAGCGTTCAGGTCATGCCGTGGCATCCTGACCCTGGAGAAAAAATACGGTCGTGACCGTCTGGTTGCGGCTTGTGCATGTGCGGACCAGAAGTTGCAATACGGATATCAGGCCTTGCGCGAGGTGCTTGAACTGGGAGAAGATGCGGATTTCCTTCCCGATGAGGACGGGAAAGTACAGCCCAACGTGACTTCCCCGGCTCCATTGACCCACAAAAATATACGTGGACGTGAATATTACAGAAAGGACAAACAATAAAACTCATATTTATGGAAGTAAACAATAAAACAGCTCCCGTAACGGGACAACAAGACCAGAATACCATATCACTGGATTTAATGAACCGCATGAAATTGCATGGTATGGCAGAGGCTTTCAGGGAAAGTCTTGCCGGTACCACTCCGCAATCCATGACTGCGGACACGTTCCTGTCCATGCTCCTTGCACGCGAATGGGACTATCGTGCACAGGCTGCCATTGCACGGCTTACCAAGAATGCGGCATTCCGCTACAAGGCCTATATTGAACAGATTGACTATGCCACGAACCGGGGGCTGGAGCGCAACCAGATGGAACGTCTCGCCACCCTTGATTTTGTGCATAAGGCACAGAACCTTTTCATTACCGGTTCTTCAGGAACGGGGAAAAGCTATCTGGCCTGTGCCCTCGGCCACGAAGCATGCAAAAGGGGATTCCGGACCTTCTATGCCAATGCCCCGAAACTGCTCGGTGCGCTGAAAGTCGCCAAAGTCAAAGGTACACTTGAAACGGAACTCAAGAAGATTGAGCGCTGCCAACTACTCATCCTTGACGACCTGTTCATCGTACCGCTTGACGCAAAGGAGCGTCCCATACTGCTTGAAATCATCGAGGACAGGCATGAACGGAAATCCATCATCATCACATCGCAGTACCCATCCTCCAATTGGTATGACATGGTAGGTGACCCGACAATAGCCGATGCAATCCTTGATCGTATCATACATACAGCTCATACCATAGAGCTATATGGTGAAAGTATGCGAAAGTTAAGGTCTAAGAAAAACGAGAAATTTTAAAAGGGTAAAATAAAATTGACCCCCAACACCAGGACTTTAAAGGGTCAATCATATTGTAGCCAAAGGTGGGCAAATCCTGCGTGGCCAAAAGGGTCAAAGTCGCGTGGCTTTTCCAATTGTCGCCGATATGAATATTACAACCATAATCACATAGGAACGGAGTACCGACAGATACGTTGTTACCGATACTGCCGAACATTTCTTTCAAGACTTCCTGTTTTGTTTTTTTCTCTTCGTAAGGCAGGGCATTATAGCGTGCCAACAATTGGCGGGTTTTCCCTTTTTGTGTGATAAAAATAGGATCATGACAGTCGTACCACTCACCGGCCATACATTTGTCTAATTCTGTTTTCATGTGAATCGATGATTTATTTCAGATTATAATAGACAAATGTATGGGAAATATCTTGCTTCATTTTTGATATAGATCAAAAAGATAGATGGCCGGCAGAAACGGCCGGGTCTCCAATCCCGGATACTGAAGACGGACAAATACAGAAATAATGCTGCTTTTTCGGCGATAAAAGTTCCGATAACTTAAAGATTTTTATTTACAGACGTCGATCCATTGGATAGCCAGGGCGTATCGGAATAATTCGTCACAATGCAATTCGATGGCTGAATTGCTACTGCCGCAGGCCGGAAAAACGGTGTCGAATCTTTGCAGGGAAATATCCAGGTAAGTTCGTACGCCTTCAGGATTAGCGAAGGGGCAGACGCCTCCGATGGCATGGCCTGTCGATTCTGCCACTTTCTCAGGACTTAACATTCTGGCTTTCATTTTGAAGAAATGTCTGAATTTACTGTTATCGATTTTTGCGTCTCCGGCAGTGACGATCAGGATACAATGATTTTCGTCTTCGCCTTGGAAAGAGAGGGTTTTAGCTATACGTGCCGGTTCGACGGACAATGCCTGTGCGGCTAATTCGACGGTTGCACTGGACACTGGAAATTCCATGACTTCTTTTTCACGACCCAGGGTGGCAAAATAAGCTTTGACTTTTTCTATTGACATGATTTTATTTTTTTCGATCGTTATACGTGCTGATCGGTTGCTTTCGGAAAGCAAAATTAAAGAAATAGAAGATGGAATGAAACGAAGAGATTGTTTTTTACTTACCATATTGCTGCTGACAACAGTGAATCTGAAAATTTCTACTTTATGCAATATAGGTCAATTTTACTATCTTTGTGATTTCGATCGTAGGGCGTTATTATGAAGAGATATGGTGCCGATAGAGATAAAGAGATCCAGAGACTACTGCAAGAAATGCCGGAGGAAGGGTTTCGTCTGCTGTTCGATGTGTATCATATGCAATTGTGTGTGTATGTCGTACAGTTGACCGATTCTTTCCAATTGGCCGAGGATATTGTTCAGGATTTCTTTGTCGCTTTCTGGGAAAGAAAATATTATCGCGCCATTACCGGCAATTTTCGTAGTTATCTGTATACTTCCGTACATAATGCAGCATTGGCTGGTTTGAAGAAGAAGAAGCTGG
>OAZZ01001071.1_pt1 | contig 11473 bp, 10 predicted proteins | sample 1495051 | NCBI WGS metagenome assembly OAZZ01 (sample SAMEA2579977, study PRJEB22360) | human gut metagenome
CGCGGTCGCCGTAAGACTTGCGGGCCTTGATCATCTGAAATACGAATTCTGCCATATAAGTGTCTTATCCTGTCTTATCGTTGCAATTTCAACGTTTTGCCGGGCTTGGATTCCGTGATGACACACTGTGGAACGATGCGTCCGGTTTCGGGGGGTTCCGAACGACCCGTTTGATGCCGCCCGTCCCTGGATTTCCGTGTCATCGCGGCGCCTCGGTCCCAAGCAAAAGCACCTTGTGGATTATCCCATATCCCATCGTCATACCGCAACGGGGGATCTCCTGTAAGTACATTTGGTGGCAGTTTGGTCATGCGGCTAGTTTGCGTCGCAATATCTTCGGATAATTCTGTCTGAACGTGCGCCGGTCGCCGCATCTTGTGGTCGGTTTTGGCGCTTTCCCCGGCTTTGAATTTCAGTGCGGTCGGTTCGATGGTGCACATGAGGTCGGCGGTCTGCTCGAGACGATAATCCTTGGGGTCGGCCTTGCGATAGACGACTGCCTCCTTGGCGAGCGTGTAGCTGACGGAGGCCTACAATGCGTTGGTGACGACCTGCTGTCCGTTGTCATAGTGGATCTTGATGGTGTCGTACGACTGAAATCGGTCGAGATGCGTCAGCAGGTAGTCAGCCAGGATAACGCCCGTCTTCTTGCGCAGATTCGGTTGTGGGTTCCGATGAAAAGGACATGGCCCGGCTTTGGTACGCTTTTCAGTCGCTTACACATGAAAACCGCGAATCCGCCATGGCCAAGGCGGGGACGGTCGCGGGCGAAATGGAGGAACGCAAGCTCAAGGCGGCCGCGAACCGCCTGCGCGAGGGCGTCGGCCAGGCCGCCGCCTGCCTCCTGCCGGGGTTCCCCGCGAACCATAGGATCAAGCTGCGCACGGACAACATGATCGAGCGATTGAACAAGGAGATCCGCCGGCGCACCCGGGTCGTGGGCGGCTTCCCCGACTCCAACAGCTGGCCAACAGCCAATCTGCGCAAAGAAGTGGGCACTATCATTTAACAAATGTGAAATACAAGTAACAATTGACGGAATACCATTGCGGGGAATAATAACCAGCTAGGTGAAGAAGGGAGTTGTTATGGTAGACGTCAAGTTACATGGTATTGCCGAAGGCCGTCTGGGAACTGGTTCAATGTGCTACGATTTGGCAAATGGTAACACAGTCGCAGATGTTGTAAAGCATGTAGCTCTACAAGATGAAGGCCTGACAAGGACCCTAATTGATGAATCTAGACAAAAGCCTCGTCGACTTTGTCGAATCATGATTAATTGTCCTTCTTGTGGAGCAGGTAAATGAATTCTATTGAACAACGGCTGCAACGTGCTGCTTTATTGGCTTCTGGTATTGATGCGTTTGGTACGGGCTCGTTTGTCAGCGCTGCGGCGGTAATTTTTTCTTCATATAATCATGTTTCTGCAGGCATTATTGGTCTTGGACTGACCTTTTCAGCTGTTTCTGGCATGATTGCTTCGATGCCTGCTGCGTATCTCGCCGACCGTATCGGAGGGTTGCGCGTTTTCACTTACTCGTATTTGCTACGAGCGGTAGGAATGCTTGGATGGCTTATTATCTCTGGTGATGCTGCATTTCTTGTCTATATGACGCTGTTCGGTATTATCGACCGCTCAGCAGCATCGCTTACACGAGGACTGATTATCGCACCGCTGAGCCGAGAGCAAGCCACAATACTCTTGGGTCGCATGGCATTACCGACGAATGTCGGTTACGCGCTTGGCGCGGCACTAAGCACAATGATGCTGCTTATCCAGTACGGGAATGTGATCATAGTGGCAGCAAATTCACTCTCGTTCGTTGTCGTAGTTGTGCTATATCGCAGAGCGCTCAAAGGTTGCAATGTAACCGCTGCAAAGGTGAAACGTTCACCGCTAACTTCGTGGACGGTTTTTCGCACTGCACTAACTTCAAGGTCTCGTTCTCGGCTGATTATCGAAAATTTCCTGTTCTCGTTTCATCGTACACTGCTCAATGTGTATCTACCATTACTGATTATTCATTACGCGCCTACCGACACATGGCAGGCGCCAGCCATATTCGTTGCCAATACGGTAGTTATTGCACTAGCCCAAGGTCCTGTCAACCATTGGGCCACGAAAGCACATAATTATGCGCTGGCTTGGCGCTGCAGTGGACTACTGCAGGCAATTGCATTTATTGCTGTCGCCTGCATACCTTTCCTGTCACATGATTTTCCCTTCATGGCACTGGTTATGTTGCTTGCCATGCTGCAGATTATCGCTGAACTGCTCAGCACCGCAGGTATTACCATGTATATGGCATTGCTGAGCAGAAAAGATTATCTGACTACTGACTTAAGCGCTATTAATCTTGGTGGGCAATTCCAGAATATTGTAGGGCCATCACTCTTTGCTAGCACGATTACTGCCGCTAATTGTGTGCTTCCTGCTGCTATGGGTATTGCCATTACGCTCGCTGCTGCGCTACCTAGAAAATCCGAATAAAAGCATAACAATCGTGGATACCTCATTGGTAGAAAATCATAATTCGCACAATTCGCCTCTTCCAATCTGTGATTATGTAAGACTGTTTTCTTCTCCTTTGGACAAAGGACTCTACGTAGGATGCGGAAACGGAAGGAATGCGTTTCCACTCCTCTCAGAGGGATGGAACTTATATGCATGCGACGTATCTAATTTCAATATACAAAGAGCCCAAAAGTATTTGCCACAATATTCTGATCGATTTGAGGCTCTTAGCTGTGACCAAGCTTTCTCTTATATACCAGAATTTGATTATGTGATATGTAGTAGAGCCCTAGTATATGGTAGTTTTGAAGAGAGCCTTCAGCGATTTAAAATACTTAGACGGCGGCTTAGGCCTAGCGGAATTCTTTTGTTCCAGCTACCTGCTATTGGAACAGATTTATGGCCTAAATGGGTTAACTATGCGATAACCGAAATGGGGAGTTTGATAGTTGGATACAACTTACATTCCCCGTCAAAAGTATATTTATCGTTTACTGATGTATGTGATTTACTAGAACGTGCAGGATTTAAAATTTGCAACGGTCCTACGCCATACGATCTTCCAAGAGGTGAATATCCAGGAGGAATTGTGAGAAATTGGCTTGGTGTAGCAATTAACAATAATTAGCTAACAGTTGTCCGCTGTCGATCGTGTAACGACGATTCATGACTGAAGAACGGCTCTCATCGTCAATGCTCCAGATAATAAGCTATCAACCACCGACGATAGTAAAACTCGGAACAATTATAACATATTACAAGCTATCATGATAACTCTCTTCAATTTTGGTGGCACCGTTTACACTTAATTGTATCCAATTTAATTATGGACTGTTCTGGTAACAAAAAGCTACTAAGCCGAAAAGTAAAAATCAGATAATCAAATGGCTTAAAAATCCTCACACTGATTCGGCAGAATACAAGATGTGGGGTAACGGCGTGGCGTTTCCCTGCGTGTATTTCGTTCTCAAAAATATCGCTTATTTCCAGGCGGAAGAACGCGTGTAAGACTTGCTAAAAACCTTCTTTAGAGTGATTTATATATGTACCCGAAAAAATCTAAGATAACGCCCGTCTTCTTGCGCAGATTCGGTTGTGGGTTCCGATGAAAAGGACATGGCCCGGCTTTGGTACGATTTTCAGTCGCTTGCACATGAAAACCGCGATTGGAAAGAAGGCCGGAAGCCATGTCCGATAAGATCATACGGTTCGACGACGCCCTGTTCGGGTCGGCGGTGATCGAGCGCTGCCGGAGGCGTGAATCCGGCGTCGAGGAGGCGCTGATGGAGATGTGCCTCGCGGGCGTGGGCACACGCGGGGTGGACCACCGGCCGGCTGCTGTGGGGCGAGCGGATGCCGTCCCGGACATTGAGCGACAGACTCAAGAAGATCTACAAGGGGATCGACGAGTGGCGGAAACGCCCGTTGGAATCCGAGTGCCCGTATGTGTTCGTGGACGGCGTGTGGCGCAAGCGATCCTGGGGCGGGCACGTGGAGAACGTGAGCGTCCTCGTCGCCATCGGCGTCAGCAGCCGCCAGATCTCGTTTCAGTTGGGCTTCGAAACGGCTCTTGTCCCCATCGAACTCGCTTCTGCGGTGCGCGAACGTCACATACGTGAATGGCGGGTTCCTCGCCAACGTGAAAAATGCGATGAAGAGACGTTTGTGGTCGGTCGTGGACGGGATCTCGTAATCGTCGTGGCCGTTGAACAGCGGGCCGGCATGGAAAGGGATGTCGGGCAGGGAGACATCCGCGAGGTGTTGTTCGTAGCGTTCGATGTGGGGATTGACCGGCTTGGGCTGGTCGTGGAACATCAGGGTGATGAGGTGGTACTTGGACAGTTTGCCCCATCTGCCAGATTCGTCGACCATGGCGTCCAGCTCGTTCATTGCTGACTCCCGGAGAAAAAGAAGTGCCTGGCTCTGCGATACGGGACTCCAGAGCCCGCCGCACTGTCTTGAACCGCCGTCCGCCGACGTGGCGTTGACGCTCCGAACCGATCATGATTCACCGGTGGATCACCTTGACGTTGATGTAGTTACTGAGTAACATCAGCATTACATTACTCAGTAACCATATCGAGAAGAGGTGCTCATGGCCGCCGCAATCAACCGCGCAATGCCGAGCCTTACCTGCCTTGACACCGGTGGACAGGCGATATTGACGATCGTCGACGCGACACGTACGCATGGCGACGGCGCGCGCAGGGTCGTCGCTCTCAGTCATGCGAATCTAATACTTCGCTCCGGGGAGTTCGTGGCCGTAATGGGACCGTCCGGTTCGGGCAAGTCCACGTTGCTCAACCTTGCCGGGGGATTGGACACGCCGTCTTCAGGCAAAGTGCTGGTCGAGGGCCGCGATCTCGCTTCGCTGAACGTTGCCCGGCGTGCCGCGATTCGACGGCGGTCGATTGGCTACGTGTTTCAGGATTTCAATCTGCTGCCGTCGTTGAACGCCATCGAGAACGTCTCGTTCCCGTTGGAACTGGACGGCTGGCCGATCCGCAAGGCGCGTAAGGCCGCATTGGAGGCCCTGCGAGAGACGGGAGTCGCTGAACTGGCGCTCCGTCGGCCTGAGGACATGTCGGGAGGTCAGGCGCAGCGTGTGGCCATCGCCCGAGCTTTGGTGGGCCGACGCCGCCTGCTGCTGGCCGACGAGCCGACCGGCGCATTGGATTCCGCTGCCGGCACGAAGGTCATGGAGGTACTGCGCAGCCGTGCCGACGCGGGCTGTGCCGTGCTGATGGTCACGCATGAACCTCGCTTTGCCGCTTGGGCCGATCGTACGGTGTTCATTCGCGACGGTCGCATCACCGACGAGACAGGAGCGACCGACTTTGACGAACTGTTCACCTGCGATGGTGAAGATGATGACGATGCCGGCGATGCGCGCAACAGCTCGCAACAGAACTTTCGCAACAATCCCGGGGAACAGTGATATCGATGCTCTTCAATTTTCCGCGTCGCCGCGTCGCCGCGCGTCTTGCCTGGCGCGATATGACGCGACACAAAGCGCGCAGCATATTCGCCACATTGTTGGTCGCATTGCCTATCGCCGCGCTGGTGGCGGGGCTGGCACTGCTGACAGGCACGCCGAATTCCCGTCAGCGTGCCCTTGCCGCCATTCCTCGGAATGCGCAGGCGGTGCTCACCGCCACCGCGGTGCTCAACACAGGCCAGCCGTTCATGCAGGCGCCCGAGGGGGCTTCGCTGTGGGTGGATAGTCCCTCTCAACAACCCGCGAGCGCGGCGAACATCGCCGCAATCACGCCCGACCAGGACGCCCTGCTGCGGTATTGGGATTCGGAAACGCTAATCGCCACCGCCGGCGGCGACTTGCAGCCGGGCGATCAGATTCAGGTTGATGCCGCCGGCGCCGATACCACTGACTCCGCCGGCTCCTCCGGCGCCGACCTCGACGGCGCGGTACGAGCCAAGCTGCGCGAGACCGAACATGATGCGCTGCCACTGTTAATGCCTCCCGTTGCACAGGGTGCCGCGCCGCAGGATGCCACGCAGGCGGTTATCAGCGCATCGCTCGCTGAGCAGCTGCACCTGAATGTCGGAGATACATTGACGCTCACCGCGCCTCCATTTCAAGGTGCGTACAGTACGAACGGACGCATTGGCGCGGTGCTGCAGAACTCGCGGCGCGCGTGGCGCATCAGCGGCATCGCCGATGTCACCTCAACGCTTGACGTATGGACGTATTCCGGCTGGCTCAAAGGCATGGTCGAGGCGGATGGCGGTAATGGGGTGGATGCGCATTATCTGCTGGTCGGCAGCGAGCCATTGACGTGGGCGCAGGTCAAGCGGCTCAACATGCTGCAGGTGGTCGCCGTTTCGCGCCATGTGCTGACGGATGGTTATCCGAATGCGGAAGAGCGATATCCGCGTCAAATCGACGTGCAGCAGCAGTTGATGCAAATGGTATCCGTCACTGTAACGGCTTTTCTTGGGATTGCCCTGACGCTATTCCTGATCACCCCCGCGTTCGCCGTGTCGGCCGACCAGTCTCGTCGCTTATTGGGATTGACCGCCGCATGCGGTGCCGACGGCGCGGATCTTCGACGCACGATGAGCTTCCAAGGCTTGTTTATTGGCATATCAGGCGGCATGATCGGTATCATCGCAGGCATCGGATTGTCATATGCCGCCGCACCGGCTCTGAAAGGCGCCTATGTGCATGAGGTCGCCAGTATGATTCCGTGGACGATGCTGCCCTTGGCCGCGTTAGCGGCAGTGATGATCGGATTGGCCGCCACATGGATGCCGGCGCATCGCGTCAGCCGCATGAATGTGGTGGACGCGTTGAAAGACCGCTCGGACAACGGCGAGCGCAACCGCCGTGAATCTCGGTTGCATCGTGCGGTGACGGCGATTTCCACCGCGGCATTGCTTGGCGCGGCCGTGGCCTGTGCCATGGGCGGCCTTGCCATGCCCATGCCGGAATTCGGTGATGCCGACTACGGTAGTCTGCCGGCCGAGGCAATCGGCGCGCAATTGCTGCTGATCGGAGCCATCGTGTTCTCGTTCGCCGGCCTGATCCAGTTGATTCGTCTGATCGCGCAATCATGCGAACGCCACGGCACCTCACTGCCTCTGGCGGTACGGATGGGATTGCGTGATGCCGGCGAGCATCACCGTCGATTCGTCCCCGCCGCGGCCGCTATCGCCGTGAGCGTGGCGGTCGCCTCATACGCGCTTACCATGACCGGCTCACTGATTGCCAATGATCGGTCGAATGCCATGGAAGTGGTGCATGGCCATTCGCATGCGGTGGTGTCCCCTGAGGTTCCGATTGACAATGCCGTGGATCGTGCGGTGGTGCGATCGGCGCTGAATGCCATCAGTGATGATCTGCCCGTCACCGCGCACCAGCCTGTGTATGCACTGGCGGAAGTGCCGCCGGAGACCGTCGACAAGTTGAATGTCGCTGAGGCGAATGAGCTTATGCGCCGATTCCCGAATGCCGCTGCCAGACTGGCGACTCCATTGGATTGCATTACGAGCTCCGACCCTGATCGCGGGCAAGACGTGGCTTCGGCGCATAATCCGAACGCCCAGCCATACTGCGTGGGAGCATCGCGTTCCTATCGCCCGTTGTATCGAGGCTTGACTATGATTAACGCGGATTTCTCCGTGCTGATCATGTCCGGCGATGCGATGCGATTGTCGGGATTTGCCAATGCCGACAAGGCGGCGGACATGCTCGACCGGGGCGGCGTGGTGGTCGGCAACGCGGCGACGCTGCGCAAGGACGGCACCGTGGATTTGGAAATCTCCCATAGTGCGCACAATCCCGACGGTTCCTCGGCCCCCGATGTGGTCACTGGGTCGGCGAGCAGGCCGGGAGTTTGGGTGGATGGGTTCTTCCCTCTGGCGATGAGCAAGGAAACCGCCCAAAGCCTGGGACTGACCGCATTCAGGTATGTGGGCGATATGGTGCAATTCACCGACGCCCCCGGCTGGAGCACTCTGGACAAACTGCGATCGATCATTGACGACAGGCTGCCGCTGGTGAATGGCACCAGTCAGTCCTACCGCTACAGCTGGGGTACCGGCGATCCTTCAAGCATGCTTGCGGAGCTGCTGCCGTTCGCATTGCTGATGCTGCTCGCGATAGCCGCCACGGTGATCTCGCTGCTGCTGGCGCGCATCCAAATCATCCGTGATCTGGCCACGATGCATGCCGTGGGCGCATCCCCCGGTTTCCTGCGACGGTTCACGCTGGCGCAGGCCGCCATTATGTTGGCGGCCGGAACACCGACTGGCATGGTTACGGGACTCGCCTTGGGGATATTTCATGTGGCTTGGTACAGACACATCGGCTATGACGGCGCATGGCTTGACACAGTGCCCTGCTGGGGCCTGCAGGCCGCGTTGTTGATCGGCGTTATTGCGATGGGCCTGGGCGTGGCATGGCTGGTCGCACGTCCGTCGCGCAAGCTGACCAGACGAACTTTGGATTGATCGACCGTACGATATCGGATGATATACGAAGGACGAAGGAACATCATGGCGATACGGGAAGCACTGATGGCGCTGTTGGAACAAGGACCGGCAAGCGCGTACCAATTGAAGCGGCGGTTCGAACGCACCACATCAAGCATATGGCCGTTGAACATGGGGCAGGTGTCCACCACGTTGCAGCGACTGCATCGAGATGGTTTGATCGAACAAGTCGACGGTTCGGAACATGACGTTCCCGACGATTCCGATTCCCGCTCCGATTCACCGGTGGCATGGCTGCTCACCGCCGCCGGCCATGCTGAGGTATCGCAATGGTGGCGCACTCCGGTATTGCCCGAGCAGCGCGGCCGCGACGAGCTGGTGATGAAGCTGGCGTTCGCGGTAGTCACGCCAGGCGTGGATGTGTCGACGCTGGTGCAACGGCAGCGAGTGTCCATGCAACAGCTCCTACATGATGTGACTCGCGCACGCCGTCAGACGGACGGTGATGATCTGGCCGCCCGACTGGTGCTTGACCATCGCATCTTCATCACCGAAGCCGAACTGCGTTGGTTGGAGACCCTCGACGAAGCGCAGTTGCGCATCGCGCGCACGCATCGTGCATCCGCGTCGATGTCAGCCGCCACTTCCGTCGAGGAAGATTTCGCCAATGCGAGAACGTAGTTTTGCTTTGCCGGCTGATTCCGTCCCTGGCTCCGCCATGATTCCGTTGCCGTTGCCGTTGCCGTCGGATGGGTTGCGCGTGATCGGTTTCTGTTTTCGGATGTTGGCGCGATGCGGCGGATGCACGCCGTCTTTTTTGTAGGGGGCTGGATTGCGGCCTGGTGCGATCCAGCATGACGCGGCCGTCCCCGACGGTGCCGTTGCGGCGATCCGCCGAGGTTACGCCCATGGCTGAACGCCCGGAATGTTCCTTGATATCCAGTGAGACGGTCCGCGCCACGGATGTACTGTGAACGGCGGATAAGCGCATCAGGCGCCTCGATCATGGCAATGAGAGGAAACCCCGTTATGGACTGTTCATCACGATCCCAACGTCAGACTCAAGTCGATGCGTCCCCGACATCTTCGACAACTATGACATCTTCAACGAATCCGACGGCCTCGTCGCCGCTGCCCACCCAGGCGCCGCCGTGGGGCGCGCTGTGGGTGATGGCCCTGGGATTGGCCATGATCGTGCTCGACAGCTCGATCGTCAACGTCTCCATCCCCACCATCATCGACGACATCGGCATTAACCTGACCGACGCCCAGTGGGTCACCTCGCTCTACAACATCGTGCTTGCCGCGTTGTTGCTGCCTTTCGGCAAGTTGGGCGACGCCAGAGGACGCAAACTGGTGTTTCAAGCCGGTACCGTGATCTTCGTGGCGAGTTCGACGCTCGCCGCCGCCTCGCAGGGTGCGGGGATGCTGCTTGCCGCCCGTGTGCTGCAGGGCATCGGAGGCGCGATGATCATGCCGAATACCCTGTCCACGGTGTCCGCCCTGTTCCGTGGCAAGTACCGCGCCGCGGCGTTCGGTGTCTGGGGCGCGGTGATGAGTTCGGCCGCCGCGCTTGGTCCGCTGCTCGGTGGCGTGTTCACCGAGACCTTGGGATGGCGTTGGATCTTCCTGGTGAACCTGCCGCTGGGCATCGCGGTCTTTGTGTCGGCCATCTTCCTGGTGCCGAAGACCGGTGGGAACGCCTCGGTCGCCGGTGCCGCGGATGCCGCGCAGGATGCCCGATCCCGTCGCGTCGGTGTGGATATCCCGGGCGTGGTGTTGTCTGCCCTGACCTCGGCCCTGTTGGTGTTCGGTCTTATCGAAGGCGAGACCTACGGTTGGTGGAAGCAGACCTCAACGCAGTTGAAGCTCGGCGGGTTGAGCTGGAATCGTGACTGGTTGTCGCCGGTGCCGATCTGCCTGATCGCCGGTGCGCTTCTGATGGCCGTCTTCATCCTCTTCGAATCGGCGCGGGGCAAAGCCGGTCGGCCGGTCATGCTGGACATGACCCTGTTTCGTATCAGGACGTTCTCGTGGGGCAATCTGGCGGCTGCGGCCATCGCCGCCGGCGAATTCGCGCTGGTGTTCATGCTGCCGCTGTACCTCATCAACGCCCGCGGGCTCAACACGCTGCAGGCCGGTGCGATGCTGGCCGTGATGGGCTTGGGGTCCATCGTCGCAGGTGCGCAGGCCCATGTCATGGCCGCCAAGCTCACCCCGGCCGGCGTGATTCAACTCGGTCTTGTGATCGAGATCATCGCCGTCGCCCTGGTCGCGGTCCTTATGCCTGTGGGGTTCTCTGTGTGGTGGCAGCTTGTTCCCATGGCCGCGTACGGTCTGGGTCTGGGCTTCGCCTCCGCGCAGCTGACCAGCGTGGTGCTCTCCGAAGTGCCGATCATGCAGTCCGGCGAAGGGTCGGCCACCCAGTCCACGGTTCGACAGCTCGGCACCGCCGTCGGTTCGGCCATCTCCGGAGCGTCGTTGGCCATGGCCGTCAACGGAACATTGCCGGCGCGGCTCGAATCCCTCGGGCTGCCCGCCAAGGTCGGCGACGGTCTGGCCCAAGCGGTCAGTGGTTCGGCGGGTGGAGTGATCGGCGTGTTCCGCAGCGGTGATGGACCGGCGGCCCGATTCGGCGACGAGGCGCCGAAGATTGCCGATGCGATGACTTCAGGGTTCGTCGAAGGCGGTCAGTGGACGCTTCTGGTCGCCGGCATCATGCTGTTCATCGGTTTGCTGGCCTCGGTGGCCGTGCGTCGTGCCGCGTCGTCGCACAACGTGCGTTGACGCATGACGGCTACGGTCTTATGGGGAGTGCGGCCGTGCGCGGTCGAACGGTGTGGCCCGCATACCGTCCACCGCGCCTGCGGTCGGTTTGCCATCCAGACGGCGTGTCGTGATCCGATGATGCTGTAACATATCCTTTTGTGCCTCGTTGAGGCACGCACGGCCCCGTAGCTCAGTTGGTTAGAGCGCCGCCCTGTCACGGCGGAGGTCACCGGT
>OAZZ01001088.1_pt1 | contig 11252 bp, 4 predicted proteins | sample 1495051 | NCBI WGS metagenome assembly OAZZ01 (sample SAMEA2579977, study PRJEB22360) | human gut metagenome
GTGTGGCCGGAGCAAGGCCCGGGGCCAGCCCCCTCGGAAGCCGGCCGCCATCCAGGGCGGCGCGAACCTGACGACCACCCAGTCCACGCTGACGATCAACGTGCCCGCCGAAGGCCTCTACTACATCACCGATTCCGCGGGCAACCCGATCATGGTCGGCACGAAATCCGGCAACGCGAACATCATGAAGAACGACGCGAAGGACCCGCAGTGGCGGACCCTCGGCACCGCGGTCGTCAAGGCGAAGAGCATGAGGGCCGACAAGAAGGTCCAGGTGCAGCGCAACGGCGCGACGGTCGGCAAGGACGGCACCACCAACGATCCGGTCGGCGTGACCGTCGGCGACACCGTCACCAACACGGTCGAGGTGACCGTGCCGAACAAGCAGGCCGCCTCCGCGGTCAAGTTCAAGCTCATCGACCAGCCGAAGGGCCAGACGTACGTGCAGGGCTCGCTGAGCGTCCGGTTGAAGAACGCGCCGCAGACCGACATCACGGCCGACGCGATCGTCTACGACGGGACCACGCAGAACAACGCGAAAAGCATCCCCGGCGACCCGACCCTGAAGACCGCGGACAACAGGCCGGCCGACCCGGATCTCGCGATTCCGGCCGGCGGCTGGGGCATCGACGGCAGGAACCTTCTCGACAAATACTCCAACAGGACGATCGTCATCACCTACCGTATGACCGTCGACAAGGCGAGCATCACCGATCCGGCGAACAACACCGTCCACACGTACGGCACGTTCACCGACGGCGTCCGGTTCACCACGATCACCGACCAGGACAAGGTCGACATCAAGGCGTACGACTTCACGCTGCGGAAGGTGGATGCGGGCAACGTGAACACGCTGCTCGACGGCGCCCGGTTCCAGATCCAGCGCAACGGCAAGTGGATGAAGCTCGACTGGAACACCGGCAAATGGTCGGACGCGGCCGACCAGGATTCCGCCAGCGTGTTCGTGACCGGCGACACGAACCATGACGGGACGGTCGACAACAGGGACGACGCGAGGCAGAGGGGCCTGATCGCGTTCAAGGGGCTCGGCTACGGCACGTACACGGTCACCGAGACCCGGGAGCCGGCCGGCTACGCCAGCTACGCGAAACCGACATTCACCGTCACCATCGACGACGCGGGCACGAGCATCCAGTACAGGGGGACGGGCACCGTGCCGAACCTGACCAGCAGACTGGACAACAACACCGTCCAGGTGAAGAACGTCGCGAACCTGACCCAACTGCCGCAGACCGGCGGCGTGCTCGCGTTCGCGTTCTGGCTGGCCTGCGCCATGCCCCTGCTCGCGACCGGCGGCACCATGGCCGTGCGCGGCGCGCGCAACCGTCGCGACGCGCTGACGCTCACGCATGACGGCGGCAATCCGGCCGCCTGACACATGTCCCGGCCCTCCAGGCCGGGGTTCCGCCGATAGGGGGCGGGGTCGCGTCCCCTATCGGCCTCTCATCACCGAATGATTCTTTTTTATCCGGCCCGCCACGAGGGGTTCGTACGGGTCTTGGCCCATCCGTCGGAAAAGCATTGCGAGGGATGGGGGAAGGAAAACCGATAATGCGCACATGGCTGAAACGGATGGTCGCCGTCATCGCGTCGGCGGGCACCCTGATGGGCGGCGGGCTCCTGATGGCGGGCACCGCGAACGCGGACGAGATCCGCATGCCCGACATCGGCAAGACCATCACATCAACGGCGAGGACCATCGCCGGCAAGTCCAACAGCCTGCCGACAGAGCTCGTGAACGGCGACTTCACCTACAAGGGCAGGGAATCCCTCGACACCGCGAGGAAGGCCGCAGGCAATGATTACCAGTCCGACTGGAATTTCGCCAACATCGACTATGTGAAGGGCGATGCGGGCGCCGCCAGGAAGTGGGCGCACATCGACGGCTTCCAGGCCACCGGTTTCGGGTGGAAGTCCAACCAGACGGACACGGCCGTCGACGGGCGAGCCCCCATCGCGGAAATCCAGCAGTCGAGGGACGGCTCCAACTATTACGGGGAGATCACCGCAAGCCAGGCCAACACGTACCTGTACCAGGACATCGACACGCAGCATTCGTCCGGCACCGTGTACACGGTCAAGCTGAAGCACGCGAGCCGTACCCTTGCCATGGGCACGGACAGCCTGCAGATACTGGTCGGCAAGCCCGGACACGAGCGGCCGGTCGAACTGACCCGCATCGCCAGCGACGGCAAGGACCAGGTCGGCGAGAAGTCGAACGTCGTGGCCAGCGCGGTCTCGGGCTGGAACGGCAAGTGGGACACCTACATGGGCAGCGTGATCATCCCCGCCAACCAGCCGGTCACCCGCTTCACGTTCAAGTCCATCACCGGCATCGACAACGTTGCCGGAAACCTGATCGACGACGTGCGGTTCGCCTACGCGTACCCGCTCTCCTATGACGCGAACGGCGGAACCAAGCAACAGGCCAGCCGGATCAGCTCGAAGACCTTCGGCAAGGCGTCCGAAACGGACGGCAAGGCGAAGACCATGCAGGACGCCTCAGGCCTGCCGGCCAACGCGGTACCGGCCGCCAACGCGGGCCAGGAGAAGCTGACGAACGGGGACTTCGAGTATCCGGGCGCCAGGAGCCTGCACATGGATCATTCGATAAACTGGTCCGCCGTGGAACGCAAAAGCGGCGAACGGTTCGAACCCAATGCCGGCAAGTGGGTGAAGCTCGACGGTTTCGACGCCAACCGTTTCGGCTGGGATTCATCCGAGACGGACGGCCCGAGCGTTGGCGCGCCGAACCAGCGCCGCGCCAACGAGGTCGAGCTCCAGCTCGACAGGAACGGCAACATATATGCGGAGCTCGCCGCCAACCAGGCGGGAACCTCCATCAGACAAACGATCAGAACCGTCAAGGACGTGGCCTACACGGTCTCGCTCAAGCACGCCAGCCTGACCGACGAATACGTGGATCGCATGCGCGTGGTGATGATCGCCGCGGACGGCACACGCACCGTCGTTCCCATGACCCGCACCGTTTCCAACGGGCATGGAGACAAGGTCGGCGAGAAATCCGAAGTGATCGCCACGAAGGTGACGAACACCGACACGCGCGACCACGCGAAGCAGTGGGAGACGTACACGGGCACGTATATAGCCACCGGCGGTTCGACCACGTTCACGTTCGAAAGCGTGGATAGCCGCCAGGCGAACCTGGGCAACCTGCTGGATGATGTGAGCTTCAAGACCGCGTACAAGCTGGACTATGACGGCAACGACGGCAAGGGCAGGGTGCCCTCCTCCTCGAAGGCGGATTCCACGCAACCGGCCGCGTTCAAGGCTCCGGCCGCGAGGACGGAGGCCATCGCCTCCAAGGCGAACGGAACGGTCAGGCTTGCGGCCGACGGGGACACCGAACCGGAGTCCGGAACCACCACCGACGATCGCGGGATCCTGACCGACACGATCGCCAGACAGGATGACGGGACCGGCCAGCGGACGATCACCCGATCCGACGGTTCCGTGCGCGTGGAGACCATCGCCGACACGGGCATCGTATCCGGCTGCCAGGTCTACTATCCGGCCGGCGCCAGGATCACACTGGCGACCGCGAAGATAGACTCCGACTGCTGGGATTCCAGCCAGATCGGCAAGACCAGCCGCACGTTCTACGGGTGGAGCGCGAACACGGACGCCAACGACAGGGACGTGCCCGTCCCGGACACCATGGACCGGAACACGCTGGACGCGAACGCCAGGACGGAGATCGTCATGCCCGCCAGGGCGAAGACCGTATACGCATTGTGGGCCGTCAACCCCACCCTGTCGTACAACGTGAACACGCCCGCCGGATCCAACGCGCCCGGCACGCCGGCCAGTCGGACCGTGCCCTACAACACGGCCGCATCCGATACGAGCGGCTGGACGACGGGCGATACGGGCAAGATTCCCGGCTACCGGTTCGACGGCTGGTACACGGCCCCGAACGGCGGCGGCAGATACGATTTCAACACGCCGTTCACCGACAACGTGACCGTGTACGCGCATTGGATCGGCAACGGGTACACCGTCAGATTCGCCGGCAACGGGGCGACCGGCGGCAACACGCCGGACCAGGCGTTCCAATACAACATCGGCCGGCCCTTGCGCCGGAACGGGTTCACGCGTGACGGGTACACGTTCACCGGGTGGAAGCGCGCCGACAACCAGCAGGCGTACGGCGACGGCCAGTGGGTCACGAATCTGACCACGCAGCCGGACGGGATCGTCACCATGGTCGCCCAATGGTCGGCCAACGAGGCCCACATCCGCTACAATCCGAACCCTCCCGCGGGCAAGACCGCGGGAGGCAACGGCACCCCGAACTGGGACGGCCACACCGGCGACACTCCCGCCATCAGGGGGAACGGCTGGACGATCGACGGGTACACGTTCGCCGGCTGGACCACCAACGCGGACGGCGGCGGCACGAAGTACGCGCCGGGCGCCAGTTGGACGGCCAACGGGACGCTGACCCTGTACGCGCAGTGGACGCCCGGCCAGGCCAGCCTCACCTACGACGGCAACGGGGCGACCGGCGGCAAGACCGACCCGCAGAACGGGGTCACCGACCAGAAGGTCAACGTACGCCAGAACGGGTTCACGCGCGACGGATACACGTTCGTGCGTTGGGACACCCAAGCCGATTGCAGGGGCAAGGCCGTCAACCCGGGCGACAAGTGGACGCTGCAAGGTTCCAGCACCCTGTACGCCTGCTGGACCGGTAACATGCAACCCCTCACCTATCACGGCAACGGCGCGACCGGCGGCAACACGGCGGCGCAATCCGGCAAGACCGGTGACGAGCTGACCACAAACGCCAACGGGTTCACCCGCGACGGATACACGTTCGTGCGTTGGGACACCGCCAAGGATGGTTCCGGCACCGCATACGGCGAAGGCAAGAACGGTGTCGGCCGGTACACGATGAAGCCAGCAGGCAACGACCTGTACGCCATCTGGCAGGCCAACCCGGCCAGCATCCAATACCGGGACGACTACGGGGCCACCGGCTCCACACCCGACACGACGGGCGTCACCGGCCAGAACGTGACCATCGCCCGAAACGGGTTCACCCGCCCCGGCTACACGTTCACCGGGTGGGCCAGGGACAGGCGCACGGACCCGAGCCTCCAGCCCGGCGGCCGGTACACGCTCACCCCCGGCACCACGACCCTGTGGGCCCAATGGAAGGCCGATCCGGCGCACCTGATCTACAACAGCAACAGCGGCTCCACCAGCCAGACCCGCAGGACGGACGGCGTGGTCGACCAGACGCTCACCGTCATCGCCAACCCGTTCACCCGCTCCGGCTACACGTTCACCGGCTGGAACACGCAGGCCGATGGCAGGGGCAAGGCGTATGCGGCGGGCAACGGGTTCAGGCTCGTCGCCGACGCGAAGAGCAACCCGGTCAACACGAGCGTCCTGTACGCCCAGTGGAGGATCAACAGGGTCGCCCTGAAGTTCGACCCGAACGGGGGAACCGGCGGATACCCGGACATCACCGTCGACGCCTTCTCCACCGTCACCATCCCCGCCGACGCGAAGGAGCCGAAGGTGCAACGGCCCGGCTTCCGGTTCACCGGCTGGGCCATGAAGCCCGCTCCCGGCACCGGCGACACGATCCTCGGCCCCGGCAAGGGCACGGTCACCATGCCCGACCAGGGCAGCATCACCGTGTACGCGCAATGGGCGCCGGCCATGACCACGCTCCCGTTCACCGGCGGCCACGCCCAGGTGCCGACCATCGGCCTGTACGCGGGCCTCGTGTTCATGATCCTCGCCATGGGAGCGCTCATGCCCGTGATCCGGCTGCGCATGGGAGTCGGTAGCAAAGGCCGTCACGCCGGAACGCCGACCATTGGAAGGCATTCCCGGTGAGCATGGCCGTAGCGACATCGCGAGACGTGTGGGAGTCCATGCGTCTCGCCGTCGATGACAGGCGGGCCCGTGACAACCGGGCCCGCCTGCTCATCCGCCGTTCCCGCACATACGCCACCGCCGCTCTCGTCTGCCTGGCATTGGGGCTGATACTCATAGGCATGCCCCGAATCCAGCAGCTCATCGGAGATAGGGCGACCGACGCTCAGGCACGTTCCGTCAGCCAGGCCGCATCACTGTTTCCCGAGGGTAGCCGTCAGAGCGCGATCAGATCAGCGGTCGAATACAACCAGCGACTTTACGAGTCGGGCCAGCCGCAGATCGGCGAACCCGTGTTCGACGGCAAGACCAAGGGCGACTTCGAGGGCGACGACGAATACCGGCGCCAACTGTCCGCCAACGGACTGGATGCGATGGGTGAACTGCTGATCCCGAAGATCAGCGTCGACCTGCCCATCATGCACGGCGCCGGCCAGGACGTGCTCGAACATGCCGCCGGCCATCTCGCCGGCACCAGCCTGCCCGTCGGGGGGAAAAACACGAGGGCGGTGATCACCGGCCATTCGAACCTGAAGGGAGCCACCCTGTTCACCCGTTTGGGCGAACTCGAGAAGGGCGACCCGTTCTACATCAAGGTCATGGGCAACACGCTCGCCTACCGGGTCAACGACATCCGCATCGTCAGCCCCACGGACACGAAGGCGCTGAAGATCCGGAAAGGACGGGACGAGGTCACATTATTGACCTGCACCGGGCAGGGCAACACGCTCCGCCTCCTCGTCACCGGGGAACGCAACAGCATGCCCGACCAGGCCCCATTGCCCGGCGCATCGCCGGGCGACACGAAACAGGCTGCTCTTGTTTCCGGTGTCACTGTGACGGGGGTGTTGGCTGTTGGTTTTTCGCTTTGTCGCGGTCGGCGTGTTGCGGGCAGGCACATGTCTTGCTGACGCAAAAGGTGGTAACAATTTGCATTAGTAAGAATTTGTGCTACTATCTGTAGGTGGAAAACATACAACGCCTCCCAAGGAACACAAACCCCGAAAGAGACACGACCAGGGAAAGAAGAGATCTTTCATGAAACGCAGCAACCTCACCAAGATCGCAGTGGCGAGCACAGCCGTAATGGCCACCCTCGCCTCGCCTGCAATCGCCATGGCCGACGAAGCCACAACCACAGACAACCAGACCAAGCAGGCCATCGCACAGGCGCAGGACAGCGTCGCACAGGCCCAGCAGAGCACAGTGGAAGCCAATCAGGCCATCGCGCAGGCATCCCCGACCGGCGTGCCCGAAGCACAGGCCAAGGCCGACGCCGCCGCAGCCGCACTGGACACCGCCAAGCAGAACCTCGACAACGCCGCCGCCCAGCAGCAGACAGCCGCAAACAACCAGCAGCAGGCGCAGGCGAACTACGACGATGCCAGCAAGGCCCAGCAGCAGGCCGCACAGGATGCGACCGGCACGGCCGACAAGATCGCCGCCGCCCAGCAGGCCGCGAACGACGCTTCCAACGCCATCAATGACGCCAACAAGGCCATGCAGCAGGCCTCCGATGACCAGTCGAAGGCAGAAACCGACAAGCAGACCGCACAGACCGCGAAGGATGAAGCCTCCGCCGAATCCGTCTCCCATCAGAAGGACGCCGACAAGGCCCAGACCGACATCGATGCGGCCGACAGGCAGGCCACGGACGCGCAGAAGAAGGCCGACGAGGCGGATACCGCCATCAGTGATGCGCAGAAGAAGGCCGACCGGGCCGACGCGGACGCGAAGCAGGCCGTGACGGACAAGGCCGCCGCCGAGAAGGAGCTGGCCGCGGCCAAGAAGCAGCAGGCCTCGGCGACCGGCGACAAGACGAAGGCCGACGAGGCGGTGAACGCCGCGCAAGCCAGGCTGGATGCGGCCGGGCAGGCCGAGGCCAAGGCGCTTGAAGCCAAGCGGAAGGCCGACGCCAGGGTCGAACAGCTGTCCAAGGATGATGGAGGTCTTTCCGACCTGGCCGCGAAGCTCGAAGCGGCGAAGAAGGCCGCAGCCGATGCCGCAGCCGCCCAGCAGAAGGCGGAACAGGCGCAGAAGGATGCCGACAAGGCGGCGTCCGACTCCTCTTCCAACGCTGAGGCGAAGCAGCAGGCCGCCGCCGACGCCAAGAGCGAGGCCGATGCCAAGAAGGAAGCGGCAGACGAGGCTCAGGACAAGCTGTCTCAGGGCGCAGTGGCCTACTTCGGCGACAAGGGTGCCTCTCAGGCAGTCAAGGTTCTCACCGATCCGACCGTCACCAAGTATCTTGATGCCATTCATAATGGCGCCAAGGGCGATGCGACCACGTTGGACAACATGATCGAGGCCCTGAAGTTCATCCAGGAAGCCAATCAGCTTCGCGCGAAGGAAGGCCTGCAGCCCCTCAGGGTCAGTGACACCCTGATGGCGCAGGCCATGGCGGATGCGGATTATGCCAACAACAACGTGAACCATCCACTTCAATTCCCCGCCGGTGAAAACCTCGCCTGGGGTTACACCGATCCCTTTAAGGGCTGGTACGACACGGAGAAGTCCATGTATGAGAAGGACATGTCCGACGGTGTCCTGGATTGCAAGGCCTCGGACGGCAAGCCCCTCAACCCCTGCGATTTTGGCCATTACAGCACGCTGGTCAACCCCGATTTTACCCTCACCGGTTTCGGCGTCAGCCAGAACGGCAACATCATGGGTACCAACGGGAACACCCATAGTCAGCTGTTCACCGACAACGCTAACGCAATCGGCTCCGACGCGGGCCGCATCATGGACGTTGACGCATACCTGGCTGATTTGACTGCCTACCGTGATTCGCTGAACGGCGCGGACGCCGCATACCAGGCCGCATTGTCCAAGAGCAAGCAGGCCGCACAGGACGCTTCCGATGCGGCCAAGGCGCTGGCCGCTGCACAGCAGTCCGCGCGGAAGGCCGCTGAGGAAGCCCGGCAGGCCGCTCAGAAGGCCAAGGATTTGCAGGCTGCCGCCGACGAGGCGCAGAAGGCGTATGACGAGGCCGTGAAGGCGAACGAGGACAAGGCCAAGGCATTGGAGGAAGCCAGGAAGGATCAAGCCGATAAGAACGCGGCTTATTCCGCTTCACAGCAGACCACCAAGGAAGCCCGGTCCGAAGTCGCCACCGCCGCCGCCGCCCAGACCGCCGCCCAGACGGCGGTGGACAAGGCGAACACGGCGGTCGCCGCCGCGCAGGCGAAGATCGACGCCGCCGACAAGCTGGCCCAAACCGCCGCCAAGAACAAGACGGATGCGGAAGCCGCGATCAAGCAGGCCAACGCGGACAAGACGAAGGCCGCAGCCGACCTGGCCGACGCCAAGGCAGCCAAGGCCGAGGCCGAGAAGGCCAAGCAGGTCGCGCTTGAAGCCAAGACCGTTTCCGACGCGAAGGTTGAAGCCGCCGACAAGCAGGTCAAGGCCGCCGACGAGGCCATCGCCAACGCCAAGGCCGCATACGCGAAGGCGAAGGACGACCTCAACACGGCCACCGGCAAGCTCAACGACGCCCAGAACACCATCAAGCGTCTGCAGAACGCCGAACAGACACTCAAGGAAGCCAACGCGAAGCTGACGGAAGCGCAGGCCAAGCTGGACGAGGCGAACAAGGCCAAGGATGAGGCCGACAAGGCATACGAGAAGGCCAAGGCCGACTATGATGCCAAGCTCGCCGACAAGCAGGCCTCCGACAAGGAGCTCGCCGCCGCCAAGCAGGCCGAAGCCGAAGCCCAGAAGAAGGCCGAGGAGGAAGCCAGGAAGCAGCAGGAAGCCCAGAAGAAGGCCGACCAAGCCAAGCAGGATGCCGAAGCCAAGAAGCAGAAGGCCGAACAGGCCAAGAAGCAGGCCGCAGGCGTGACGAACAATGGTCTGGCCTCCACCGGATCGGACACCACCGCAATCGCCACGCTGGCGGCGATCATGACCATCGCTGGCGCCGGCTGCGTGCTCGTGAAGGTGCGCTCCGCCAAGCACGCTGACGGATGGCATACAGTCGAGGGCTGATATCCCTCGCAAGCAGTGAGTTTTGCCCGTCTCTGACCCCATATAGGGGAGAGGCGGGCAAAACCGTATTCCCGCATTCCGAGGCAAAACGGTAGCTTCTTTTGTTACTATCAGAAAAAAGTCAGTGAATTGCGTGAAAGGGTTTAGCTATGAACGATGTAGGCCATGCGCCACTCCCGGGCGACGTGCTGCTACACCAATACCTGGAACCGAACAACATCACCATGTACCGTCTGGCGAAAGCCATGAACCTGCCACAAATCACCGTCAGTGGAATAATACGCGGGAAAAGACGCATCACCACAAGCCTCGCATACCATCTCGCCTACGTGTTGGGCACGCCGCCGGAATACTGGCTGGAATTGCAAATGCACTACGATATTGAAAACTACGACAAATTCGATGAAAGCGGACTGACGGCCCTCATTGATAATACGGTCGGCGACACTGTCCGATCAGAACGATGACGAGCAGAAGAATCCGCTAACGCCAGTTTCGTCCATGTCCACTTTGATGGCCTCGATTCCGCCAATTCGTTTTCCGCTGCCGCGCATTGTACTGCTGAGGATATTCTGTGCTGGCGCTTGTCCTTGTGTTCTCTCCCTCGGAGTGGCTGAATAGGGCTCGTTTCCATTGGTTTGCGGTCATGGGCATCTTCTTCAACGACGGATCCGGCCTGCCGGACGCCGGCGCGTACGCGGCCGAGCTGAAGAACGTGACCGCCACGGCCGACGGCAAACCGGTCCAGGGGTTCGACCCGACGAAGACCGGCACATGGACCATTCCCGCCGGCACCCAAGTGAATATCGTCGACATGCCCGACGACTGGAAGCTCGACGGCAAGGCGGAGCAGCCGGCCGGCACGGTCGTGTTCACCGCGTCGAAGTACGGCACGCCCGTCGTCACCTGGACGTTCAAGAACGATTCCGCGACCGATCCGGACAAGCCGGCGGACCCCGGCACGGACGCGTTGAAGAACGTGGCCGCGACGGCGGACGGCAAGCCGATCGCCGGGTTCGACCCGACCAGGGACGGCGCCTACAAGGTCGCCGCCGGCGCCAAGGTCAGGATCTCCGACGTTCCATCCGACTGGAAGCTCGACAAGACCGAATCCGGTTCGAAGCTCGTGTTCACCGCCTCCAAGGGCGGGACGGCCGTCACCTGGACGTTCGAATACCAGGCCAACGGCGGCTCCTCCGCCACCGATCCGGGCAACGGCGGCGGGAGCAACGCCGGGGGCGACGGCCAGGGCGACCCCGGCAAGACGCCGGACACGTCCAAGCCCGCGGCCTCCCCGAAGCCCGCGGGCACCGCGGACGACGGCCAGG
>OAZZ01001092.1_pt1 | contig 11191 bp, 10 predicted proteins | sample 1495051 | NCBI WGS metagenome assembly OAZZ01 (sample SAMEA2579977, study PRJEB22360) | human gut metagenome
GTATGTGTTACCAAGTACACATCATCTTTAGGCGCATTTGCTGGATTTTCAAGATCGCCGCCTTCATGGGACAAATGCCATACGTTTTGGTCCATGGAATATGGATGGGATTTCGTAGCTACAACTGGAATATCATGTTTAGCTGCATATTCCATGCAGTCTGTTCTGGATTTCAAATCCCATTCTCTCCAAGGAGCGATGATTTTCATATTAGGAGCCAATGCTTTGATAGCAAGTTCAAAACGAACTTGGTCATTACCTTTACCAGTCGCACCGTGAGCGATAGCATCAGCGCCTTCTTTTTTAGCAATATCTACAAGGATTTTACCGATTAAAGGTCTAGCGAAGGATGTACCTAATAAATACTTGCCTTCATAAACTGCACCAGCTTTTACTGTTGGCCATACATAATCTTTTACGAACTCTTCTTTAGCATCAACGATGTACGCTTTAGAAGCACCAGATTTGATTGCTTTTTTCTCAACTGCATCATAATCCTCAGGTTGGCCTAAGTCTACGCACACAGCGATAACTTCAGCGCCATAGTTTTCTTTTAACCAAGGAATGATAACGGATGTGTCTAAACCACCAGAATATGCGAGTACTACTTTATTTGCTTTACCCATGATAACACCTCATAAACTAAATTATACTAGGTATGATTCATACCATTTATTATTATACTACGAATTCATTATGAATTCTTCATGTCTTATCGACTACAGGTGTTAGTATATCACTGCATATTTATAAATGCAAGTAGAAATTTTATTCAATTATATAATATATTTCGCTTACGAATATTATATCTTATTCTATACCAAGTTCTTGCTTATATGCATAGTCCGCCTCTGCTTGAGATATCATACCTTGATCTACCATTTGAGCGAGAACTAATTTTTGCCGAGCTTTAGCACCTTTATAATTTTCATAAGGATCCAAATAGGTTGGTGCATTGGGCAATGCCGCTAACATTGCACATTGACCTAAGGTCAATCGACTAGGGCTAGTACCAAAATACCCCTCGGCAGCCTCTTTTATACCATAATAATTATGTCCATAATAGACCGTATTCAAATACATGGTTAAAATTTCATCTTTACTATAGTAATGCTCCATCTCTACCGCTAGAATAGCTTCCTCCGCTTTACGGGACATCGTCCGTTTAGACGATAGAAATAGATTTTTTACCAATTGTTGTGTGATAGTACTACCACCCTCAACAGTTTCACCAGCAACGCTGTTAACATAAAAAGCGCGTGTTACACCGAGCACATCAATAGCACCATGCTTGTAATAGCGTTTATCTTCAATGGCCACAAGAGCACGTTTCGCATTGTCTGGAATGTTTTCAGATTTCACCCATTTATCCCTTGGCACACGTTGATGAAGCGCGGCTTCAACCTTTTCTCGGAAGGTAAAAATACGATGCATGCGTTCCCACCGACTTAATGTATCTTCATTTTCTTCAATTGTCTGTTCTACAGTTGTATGAGCCTTACTAACGCGATTTGTTCCTTGATAGCTTTGATATGTATCATACACATATATAGCCCCTAGCACTATGCAAATGATAAGAACTAATCGGCGCACCATTCGAAATATAAACATAGATTCACCTATATCTACCTTACAGCAGACTTCTAAGTATATAAACTTTCACTAATAACATCCCTATAATACAACTATCATATATTGATTGTATTGTATCATAAGTTATCTATTTTTAGCATACTTGTATGTATTGTATTTGTTAACCATATTGTCGTATAATAGATAAGATGATGAAGCATGCCCAAATTGGAGGAGTATTATGAAACAGTGTATGGATTCAGACAATCTACATCGTCGATTGCGTAAAATTTTAGGTCAAGTACAAGCTATTGATCGAATGATTGAAGAAGACATTCCTTGTGAAGATGTACTAGCCCAAATCAATGCAGCCAAATCCGCGTTGCATAAGGTTGGCCAAGTGGTCCTCGAAGGACATATCAACCATTGTGTACGCGATGGTATACAACATGGTGATGTAGATAAAACAATTAATGACTTTACAGTTGCTGTAGAGCGCTTTGCCAATATGGGAAAATAAAAAGAGGCAATATCCTAATGATCAGGGTATTGCCTCTTTTGCGTATTAGTCGTGGTTCGTTGTTAAGAACTCGCTAAGTGCTGCTAATGCATCATCTTCATCAGCACCATCAGCAGTTAATACTACGGATGTGCCTTTTGTTGCACCCAATGTTAATACAGTCAAAATGGATTTAGCATCTGCGGTTTTACCATTTGCTGCGATTGTCAATTTGGACGCAAATTTTGCAGCCAATTGTGTAAATGCAGTCGCTGGACGAGCATGTAAACCAGATTCGTTTGTGATTTCTACTGTTACTTCTTTCATGAGTTACCTCTTTCTACGGAGCGCACAAAAACGCCTAATATCTTTGCTATTAATATAGGTATTGTATCAGTTTACCCCTATCAAATTCAAGTTTGTTTTTATGAAAGCTATGGTCTATGCCAAACCTTTTTCAGCGAGTAATGATTTTGCATAGACTGTGATTTCTTCAGCTGTATCCATAGTCAATGCTTTTTGAGCAAATGCTTCACATTCTGCTTTTGTAACAGAGCGTAAAATATTTTTAATCAATGGAATGGATGATGCAGTCATAGAGAATTCATCAAGTCCTAAGCCCAATAAAATCATAGTTGCAACTGGATCACCAGCTAACTCACCACACATACCTGTAAATTTACCTTGTTCATGACTCGCATCAATTACGTGTTTGATAAGGCGTAATACAGCGGGATGCAATGGTTGATATAAATTGCCGATGGCCTCATTCATACGGTCAACCGCCAATGTGTATTGGCAAAGGTCATTGGTACCGATACTAAAGAAATCTACATATTTAGCCAAAATCGGAGAAATAACGGCTGCCGCTGGCACCTCAATACCTACTTTGATATCTGTATTGAAAGCTATGCCTTCAGTAATCAATTCTTTCTTGCATTCATCGAGCATAGCATTTGCCGCTTTAACCTCTTCTACAGATGCAATCATAGGATACATGATGTGAATGTCGCCAAACGAACTAGCCCGAAGGAGTGCACGTAATTGGACCTTAAAAATATCCGGACGGTTCAAGGAAATACGAATGGCACGATACCCGAGGAATGGATTCATTTCTTCAGGTAAGTCTAGGCATTTTAATTCCTTATCACCGCCAATATCCATGGTACGGATGATGACAGGTTGGCCCTTCATACTTTCTGCTACTTGTTTATATTGTTCAAACTGTACATCTTCTGTAGGCAGTTCATCGTTTTCCATGTAAAGGAATTCGGTGCGATATAGGCCAATGCCTTGAGCGCCCATGGTTAACGCATGGTCCGCATCCTTGGATTTACCAATATTACCGAATAAATCAACATGATGTCCGTCCTTTGTAACGGCTTCTAAATTGGCAGAGTCCTTCAAGCGTTTCAACTCGTCTTGGAAATCTGCAGCATCTTTTGTATAACGTTCCCACTCTTCATCGGATGGTTCCGTAATGACTTCACCATCAGTGCCAAGTACAACAGCACGCACATCGTCAGTAAAGCTTTCAATATCACCAACGCCCATAACGGCAGGAATTTCTAAGGTACGCGCCATGATAGCCGCATGAGATGTCGGACCACCAGCAGCTGTTACGATACCTTTTACAACATTTTTATCTAGTGAAGCCGTATCAGATGGAGCCAAATCGTGAGCCACGATAATAACCTCACCGGAAATATGAGATAAACCGCGAGGGTTCATGCCAAGCATGTTACGCATCAAACGATCGCCAATATCTTTAATATCCGCACCACGTTCACGCATATAGGGATCATCCATGCCGATGAAAATAGCCGCAAAGGTTTCTATCGTTTGTGCCGTAGCAGCTACGACGTTCATTTTTGAATTTTCTACAAGGGACTTGATACCATCAGACAAAGATGGGTCTTGTGCGATTTGCATATGAGCTTCAAAAATAGCAGCCTCATCTGCCCCCATATCAACCAATGCTTTTTGACGAATCGTATCTAATTGTTTAAGGGTTGCAGCCATAGCGCTAGCAAATTTGCCAATTTCAACCTCTACTTGGTCATCAGTCACCTCATAATCAGGTAATACGATTTCTTCTTGTATATATTTGTACACATTGCCAACAGCAACGCCTCGAGATCCAGAAATCCCTTGAATTCGCATGTGTGTTCCTCTTTCTATATCCGATAAACTACATTACATTATATTTTAACATTTTTACATTGAACAATAAAGAGAGACCCTATTCTGTGATATAATGTTATATTATATATAGTTAACCGTAGACTTTCACGAGTATCATAGTGAAAGTCTACTCTATTGTAAGGAATAGTCGCATTTATCTAGTGTGACATCGAATAGGAGTATGTATGAAATTAACAAAAATGCATGGCCTCGGCAACGATTTTATCCTCTTTTCTGACTCACAAGGGGCCAATAAAGATTATACAGATCTCGCCATCCGCCTCTGCGACCGTCGTACAGGTATCGGCGCCGATGGTCTTGTAATCGTTGTACCATCTAATACATGCGATGTACGCATGCGCATCATCAACTCAGACGGCAGCGAAGCAGAAATGTGTGGTAATGGCATTCGTTGCTTTGCCAAATATGCCTATGAACACGGTGAAATTACAAAAGATACTTTCACCATCGAAACATTAGCAGGCGTTATGAAACCAACGTTAACCATTGAAAATGGCATTGTTACACAAGTGACAGTAGACATGGGCAAACCTTTCTTTAACAGCAAAGACATTCCCATGAATGTAACCATGGATAAGGTCATCGATGTGGACCTCGATGTAAATGGCGAAACAGTAACAGTAAGTTCCGTCCTTCTCGGTGTACCTCACACAGAAGTTTTTGTGGACGACATCACGAAAGCACCGGTTACAACACAAGGTCCAATTCTTGAAAAACACGATGCATTCCCATCCAATACAAACGTGAACTATATCGAGGTCGTAAACGACCACCATATTAAGGTCCGCACTTGGGAACGCGGTGCTGGCGCCACGCTTGCATGCGGTACAGGTTCTTGCGCATCGGCGATCATGTCCCACGAAAAAGGCCTTACAGGTCGCGAGGTCGATGTAGAATTATATCTTGGCACATTACACATCAGTTATTTGGAGGATGGCACGGTTCTTATGACGGGCCCTGCTGAGGAAGTATTCGAAACCGAACTTCCTATCGAATAATATGAAGTGGCTACAATTACTATTACAGGCATACCTAAAATATAAACAAGGGCGCACCATGATGCCAAATAATATGGGACTATTGATATCATTAATCGTTTCTATCATCATTATTCTCGCATCTGTCATGTTTAGTGTCCCCATCGGCTACGCATTAATCCTCGTATGGTTATGCTTCGCTTACGCTCTATATCGACAAGGATATAATCCAAAAGACTTACTCCGCATGTCCTGGACGAATGCTAAAACCTCAATCGTGGTTATGCAAATCTTTTTGCTCATCGGCTGGCTCATAGCCATGTGGCAAGCATCGGGGATTATTCCCATGATTATTGCGTCTGGTATTGAATTGATTAATCCAAATCTTTTCATAATCTGCGCATTTTTAATTACATCCTGCGTGAGTATGTTACTTGGTACATCGCTAGGAACAGTAGGCACCATCGGTATTGTACTAATTACAATTGCCAAAGCTGGTAATCTACCTATTGATATTGTAGCCGGTGCCATTATGGCAGGGGGCCTATTTAGGAGACAGAAACTCACCTCTATCCTCTAGCGCCTCTCTCGTAGCTGCTCTAACGCACACCAAAGTAAATAGCAATATACCAATCATGTTGAAAGATAGCTTACCTGCTCTCATCATCAGCTGTATATTGTATCTACTCTTATCCCTATGGTATCCACTAGACTACACTAACAGTTATCTACCGGATACGATTCATTTCGTGTTCAATATCCATTGGACATTATGGATACCAGTTCTTATCATTATTGGTTTGTTACCAACAAAGCTATCTATACGTTGGCCTATTGGTATCAGTGCACTGGCGGCAACCATCCTCGCAGTTATCCATCAAAATTATACAGTAATGGATATGTTACAATTTACCGTATTGGGGTTCCATCTGCCGGATTATAATCCGCTATCGGATATTATCCACGGCGGAGGCCTACAAACGATGTGGATACCAACCCTATCTATATTCATGGCTTGTTCCATTTCCGGCATGCTTGAAGGCGTTGGTTTTTGGAATGATATTCGCAGCCTTTTACAACACGTATCAGGTCGCGCAAAACTCTTTGCGTCGAATGTATTAATTGCATTTATTACAGGTGCTCTAGGTTGTAGTCAAGCAATTGCGGTAATCATGACGCATTCAATTATGCGTACTACCTATGCAAAGGAACGCATTCATGATGAAGATGTCATGCTAGACTTTGAAAACAGCGGCATTCTTATTGCAGCCTTACAACCATGGAATATTGCGGCACTCGTACCTGTCATTATGATGGATGTCTCGCCTGCCGGTTACGTACCCTTTGCGTTCTTCTTATACTTAGTACCACTTATCTACTGGTATCGCTTACGACGCAAGGAGCAACAAATCCATTAATATATTCTATTTTTTACGAAATATAGAGGAAAACTTATGATTTATACGATTACTTTCAATCCTGCATTGGATTATATCGTTCGCTTAGACCACTTAACCACGGGTACAATCAATCGCACTGAACAAGAATATGTGCTGGGCGGTGGCAAGGGTATCAATGTATCCATCGTCCTCAATAACCTAGGCATGGATACAACGGCACTCGGTTTTATCGCTGGCTTTACAGGTGATGAAATTGTGCGTCAGCTCAATGAATTTGGCGTTTGTGAAAGCTTTATCCGCCTTAGAGAGGGTTTAACCCGCATCAATGTTAAAGTAAAAGCATCCGATGAAGAAACGGAAATCAACGGTCGTGGTCCTATCATAGCCGATGATGAACTACAGGCCTTATACAACCAACTTGATGCATTAACAGAGCAAGACACATTAATCTTAGCAGGCAGCATTCCATCTAGCCTCCCAAGTGATATGTACGAAATCATTATGAAGCGCTTAGCTAATAAACATATTCGTATCGTCGTAGACGCAACTAAGGATCTATTAACTCGTGTATTACCATACAAACCATTTTTAATCAAACCAAACAATCACGAATTAAGCGAAATTTTCGGACGTACATTGTCTACAAAAGATGATTTAGTCACTGCAGCTAAAAAATTACAGTCCCAAGGTGCACAACATGTGCTCATCTCCATGGCTGGAGACGGTGCTATCTTGGTATCCGCTGATGGTACAGTCTATACAAGTCCTGCACCTAAAGGAACTCTTATTAACTCCGTTGGTGCCGGCGATTCTATGGTAGCTGGTTTCATGACTGGATTCCTCAACACCCAAGATTTACAACAAGCCCTCTATTGGGGTATTGCAACAGGCTCTGCTTCAGCCTTTTCGGAGAATCTAGCCACCAAGGACGAGGTCCTCGCCTTGCTTGACACCATTCGTTAATTTTATTATTCATTATATATGTACAGTAAGGAGTACACACATGAAGATTACTGATTTATTAAAGCCCCAATCAATCCTGCTGAATGCATCACCAACTAACAAAGCGGATGCCATTTACACTCTAGGTGATTTAATGGATAAAGGCGGCAACCTATCTGACAAGGCAGAATACTTAGAAGCTGTATTCGCTCGTGAAGAATCCGGTTCTACTGGCCTTGGCGACGGTATCGCCACACCACATGCTAAATCAGCAGGTGTAAAGGAAGCTGGCCTTGCTGCTATGGTCGTTCCTAACGGTGTTGATTTCGAGGCCCTCGATGGACAACCATCTCGCCTATTCTTTATGATTGCAGCCCCAGAAGGCGCAGCTGATACTCATGTAGAGGTATTGAGCAAATTAGCAACTATGGTAATTGATCCGGACTTCAAAAACGCTCTCATCCAAGCTGCTACAGTTGACCGTTTTCTAGAACTTATCACTGCCAAAGAAGAAGGCAACTTTGATCCATCTGTAGAAGGCTATATCAAGACGGAAGATGAAAAAGCACCAAGCATTACCGATGCTATCGAAGCAAAAGCTACAGAGGCTATCGAAAAGGTAGTTCCTAAGGTATCTGTAGATAATCCACATTACGAAGTATTAGCTGTTACAGGCTGTCCTACTGGCATTGCTCATACATACATGGCTGCAGAATCCTTGGAACGTAAAGCTAAGGAAATGGGCATTTCTTTAAAAGTAGAAAAAAATGGTGCTTCTGGCATTAAAGATGCACTTACAGCAGAAGAAATCGAGCATGCTAAATGCATCATCGTCGCTTCTGACCGCCAAGTTGAAATGGCTCGTTTTGATGGCAAGCCAATGATTCAAACTAAGGTGGCAAACGGCATTAATAAAGCAGAAGAATTATTGCGTGAAGCTATGTCTGGTACAGCACCGGTATACCATGCTTCACAGGCAGATAAAGATAGCGCAAATTCGGCTATCGATGCATCCGATAGCTTTGGTCGTCAAATCTACAAGCATTTGATGAATGGCGTATCCCATATGCTTCCATTCGTTATCGGCGGTGGCATTCTAATCGCTCTCGCATTCCTATTTGACACATTCGATCCAGCTAACGCCAAAAACTTTGGTTCTGGTACACCATTATCTGCATTCCTAATGAAAATCGGCGGTGCTTCCTTCGGATTTATGTTACCTGTTCTAGCAGGTTACATCGCTATGAGTATTGCAGATCGTCCAGGTCTTGTAGCTGGTTTTGTTGGGGGCTTGCTAGCAAGCCAAGGTGGTTCTGGTTTCCTCGGGGCCTTGATTGCAGGCTTTGCAGCAGGTTACTTAGTACTGTTAGTTAAGAAACTCGTATCCGGATTACCTCCAGCATTAGAAGGTACAAAACCAGTACTCTTCTACCCTGTACTGGGCGTATTGTTCATTGGTATCGCTATTACATTTATCATCAATCCACCAGTATCTGCTTTGAACGAATGGCTTATGAATTCCTTACAAACAATGGGCACTACTAGCCGCGTATTATTAGGTCTTGTCTTCGGTGCTATGATGTCTGTTGATATAGGTGGCCCTGTCAACAAAGCAGCCTATGTTATCGGTACAGGCGCTCTAGCAACTGGTGAATATGGTATTATGGCCGCTGTTATGGCTGGTGGTATGGTTCCTCCATTGGCGATTGCCCTTTGTACAACATTCTTCCCTAGCCGCTTCACAGAAGCAGAACGTAAATCTGGTATTACAAATTACATCATGGGGCTTTCCTTCATCACAGAAGGTGCTATCCCATTTGCCGCAGCTGATCCTATCCGTGTATTGCCTTCTTGCATCATCGGTGCTGGTACAGCTGGTGCATTATCCATGTTCTTTGAATGTACATTACGTGCACCTCACGGTGGTATCTTCGTAGTACCAACAATCGGCAACCCACTTCTTTACCTTGCCTCCATTGCAATCGGTTCCGTTGTGGCTTGCATTATCTTAGCTATCGTAAAACCAAAACTCAAAAAATAATATCACAATTGGTCTATTTAGTTTAATCATTATAAATGACTGACTAATAACTAATGTATGCAAAACACCCTATGTCACAATACTGACATAGGGTGTTTGTATTTCTAACTTATATCTTCGATCTGCTTATCGGATTACATCATCATAAAATGTACCATATACCATTTTAAATATGCGATTAGCAACATGATAGCTTTCAAAATCAAAGTCCGTAGGTGTTAAGAATGTAACATTCTCATAACCTTTAAGAGGTGGTTGTGTTGGTTTACTTTCACCATTGAGAGTGTAATCCTGTTGATTTAGTACCGTCCCTACAATACCAGATTCCATCATTTTTATATTCCATATTTCATTTAAAGAAAAATCTGGCAGTCTTGTTTTTAGCTTTGATGCCTTGGCTACCATATTAGCAAAGGAACGGTTTAAGTCATAGTCATAACGAACCTTATATTCCCTAATTAAATCAGATGAAGGCAATACAACATATATCTTAGCCTCTATATTTTTTGTATGCGCATCTGTAGAATTATTTCGGATAGTACTTAATTCAATATATTTACCATCTCCACCACCTGTATCACCTTTAGATATAATTCGTGCAAAACGACTAGTATCTTGCAACTCAGTATTGGACACAGCCTTCACAGGATTTAAAGAAGCACACAAAACACATACCAGCGCCACAAGAAATACAAAATGTTTCATAAGGCACCTCATTTCACTACAATATCATCAAAATGCTGCTGATACGCTACAGCAAACATAGCGTCTGCTACAGCAAATAAGTCTTCATCAAACCGTCCACGATCTAATGGACGTAATTGATGTTCTAAAGGAACTTTACTAATAACCTCTGTACCGTCTACATTATATCGTTTTACCTCTTGTAACTCGACTTGTATCCCTGATTCATCCTGTGCAGCCTTAATCACGGCGTACATAGATGGTGATGGTTTTACAAGATTCATAGCTTGTATTAAGGACCCTAATGAGTAATTCGTATCGTACGTAGCAGTTAATTCATATTCTGTAATAGATGTACTTCGAGGAGTTTCATAAACAGCATAAAAAGTACCTTTTAATTTATAGTGCGGTGCTGCGTATTCTAGAGACTCTACAGAATATGTATTTAAATAACTTATTAGCTTATTTTGTATAGAACTGCCTTCATAAGGATACGATTTTTGATATACATTTTTAAACTGCGATGAACTATTTAATTCATTAATTGAAATAGCTTGAATTTGCATGGTAAAAGCAGCCATCACCATACATGCTAATAAGAATTTTCTAAACATGTTCTCTCCTTTAAAAACAAAACTCGATTAAATTACCCAAAGCATACCATATTTTATTGAGAAATGTATACATAAGTCTAATATTCTCTCGACTTCAAATTGTCAGCATTAATACCTGTATTACCATCAATTATTATAGTAGTATTACCTTCTGCTACAGTTTTTTTCTTACCGCTATTTTTACAAATTTAGAAATAACTACATAACCAGTCTTAACCTTATTCCAAATTACTTGATATACTTTATCTTATCAACAT
>OAZZ01001095.1_pt1 | contig 11174 bp, 7 predicted proteins | sample 1495051 | NCBI WGS metagenome assembly OAZZ01 (sample SAMEA2579977, study PRJEB22360) | human gut metagenome
CGGTAATGAAAATGCAGCTTTCCTCCTCTCTGTGCCCTTTGGTGTCGTTCAGGTGGAAGCGGCAGTCGCGCAACTTGCGGTTATGAAGATTTGCCTTCTTGGCACGTTCGCGGGCCAGTTTGGTCACTCCGGCTATGGCTTTACGCTCTTTCTCCGATTCCTGAATCTTCTGCAACATCACATCGGCTATGTCCGTATGCTTGTGCAGATAGTTGTCCACCTCAGTCTTGACAAAATCGCCTACAAACTTATTGACGGTAGGACCGCCGGGAGCCATGTTGGTAGAGCCCAGCTTGATCTTGGTCTGGCTTTCGAACAACGGTTCCTCCACATTGACGGCAATGGCGGCTACCAGTCCGTTACGGATATCGGCATAATCCATGTTCTTGTTGAAATATTCCTTGATGGTACGGGCAATATGCTCTTTGAAAGCACTTTGATGCGTACCTCCCTGCGTGGTGTGCTGTCCGTTCACAAAAGAATAATACTCCTCACCATACTGGCCGGTATGCGTAAAAGCTATCTCGATATCCTCGCCTTTCAAGTGGATGATGGGGTATAACCCCACCGCTGTCATGTTGTCGTTAAGCAAGTCCACCAGTCCGTTGCGCGACAGGATGCGCTGACCGTTGTAGATAATGGCCAGTCCTGTATTCAGATAGGTATAGTTGCGGAGCATGGTTTCCACAAACTCCGGACGGAAACTATAATTCTCGAACAAGAGGTTATCCGGTTCAAAGAAAATAAACGTACCGTTCTCCTCGGTGGTGTCCTGTGTGGTGTCCGTCAGCAAGTTGCCCTTGGCAAAGGTGGCGATACGCACCTTTCCGTCCCGATAACTGCGCACCTCGAAGCGCGAGCTCAACGCATTGACGGCTTTCACGCCGACACCGTTCAGCCCTACGCTCTTCTTGAACGCCTTGCTGTCATATTTACCTCCCGTATTCAGCACGCTCACGGCTTCAATGAGCTTTCCCTGCGGAATGCCGCGGCCATAGTCACGCACGCTGACACGGAGGTTTTCTTCCATTACAATCTCAATCTTTTTACCCGCCTGCATTTTAAATTCATCGATGCTGTTATCGAGCACTTCTTTCAGAAGGACGTAAATTCCGTCCTCGGCATGTGATCCGTCACCCAACTTTCCAATATACATACCGGGACGGGTACGCACATGCTCCATGTCACTGAGGTGGCGGATGTTATCGTCGGTATATTCTACGGCGGGATTGTTTATCAGTTCGTTGTTCTCTTCCATCTTGACTTATCACATTTATATATATCGTTGTTACAGAATACTTTTCTTATAGGCACGGCGGCGTTTATGCTGCTCGGTCTTGAAATATTCCCACTGGGCCTGCACTTTTCCGTTCAGTTCCAGTTCCGGATTGCTTTCGGCATAGTGGAATCCCAGCTGCTGATAAGCCGGAATAAGATCAGAGAATAACAAAGCATTGACACCTTTGTTCTGGTATTCGGGTTTTACCGCCACCAGCAGCAAGTCCAGCACTTTGGGGTATTTCCTCAGGAACAACAGTTTGCCCAGGTAATACCATCCCAACGGGAGCAACCGGCCTTTTGACTTGCGCAACGCTTCGGACATGGAAGGCATGGAGATGCCCACGGCCACCAGCTTTCCGTCCGCATCGGTCACCAAAGTCAGCATGTTCAGATCCACAATGGGAAGATACATCTTTATGTATTGGTTAATCTGCCCCTGAGAGAGCGCCGAGAACCCATACAGCGGTGCGTACGCCTCGTTCATCAGCTCAAAGATGGCCTGTCCGTACTCGGCCGCCAGTTTCTTGCGGGAGGTATATTTCTTGATGGTCAGGTTGAACTTGCGTTGAATCAGGTCGCTGATCCGCTTATGCTTGTCCGGAATAGCTTCGGGAATGTAAATCTTATACTCCACCCAGTCGGCGTCTTTCTCAAACCCCAGCCGGTCCATGTGTTGCGGATAGTAAGGATGGTTATAGATGGTAGACATGGTGCTCAGTTGGTCGAATCCTTCTACCAGCATGCCTTCCGCATCAAAGTCGGTAAAGCCCAGAGGCCCCTGAATGGTATCCATTCCCTTCGATTTACCCCATTGGGCCACCGCATCCAACAAGGCACGTGATATTTCGATATCATCCAGGAAATCGATCCACCCGAAACGTACTTCTTTTTTATTCCAAGTCTCGTTTGCGCGTTTATTGATAATTCCTGCAATACGTCCTACTACTTTGTTATCCTTATAGGCCAGAAAATACTCCGCCTCACAAAACTCGAAAGCGGCGTTCTTCTTCGGGCTGAACGTATTCAGCATATCATCGTACAAATCGGGTACGGAATAAGGATTCTCTTTATATAACTCGTAGTTGAACCGTATGAACGTCTTAAGTTCTTTCTTCGAACTGACTTTTTTAATGGTAATAGCCATGCTGTATTTTTATAAAATTCAGGGTGTAAAGATAGAAGTTTTTTTGCAGATAACTCATTCTTTTTACAGCTTTTTTACTGTTGGGCAATAAGATAGGCGGTATAAATGACGTAACAGACAACCATCAACGCGCCTTCAAGACGGGTTATGGTGCGTTTACGGAAAAACCAGCCTACCAGCCATAACAGCAAGGAAGAAGCGACCAGTACACCTAAATCAAGATTGTTGATGTTTCCCATCGGAAGCGGTGATACCGTAGCACTGCATCCCAGCACAAAGAATATATTGAACAGGTTGCTACCGATGACATTGCCGATGGCAATCCCCGGATTCTTCTTCAAAGCCGCCGTTATAGAGGTGGCAAGCTCCGGCAGGGAAGTACCTCCGGCTACCAACGTCAGTCCGATGACCGACTCGCTGACTCCCCATGAACGGGCCAGCCCGCTTGCTCCCTCAACAAAAAACTGTCCGCCGAATATGAGTCCGGCCAGACCACCCGCAATGTACAGCACTGATTTCCATACAGGCATTCCCTTTATCTTCTGCTCCTCTCCCGCCTCATCGACCCCATTACGGGCGATGGCAAAGGTATAGCGCATAAATATGAGGAAGAAAGCCAGCAGGACAAGCCCGTCGGAACGGCCGATGACATTGACCGCTTCCCCGTTCAGCATCGTGTCATTGGCACAGACAAAAAGAACCAGCGAAGAAAGAATGACCAGCGGAATCTCCTTACTCATCGTTCCCTCACCTACCTTGATGGGAAGTACCAGGGCGGTACAGCCTATAATCATCAGGACATTGAAAATATTACTACCCACCACATTGCCAATAGCCATCCCGGCACTGCCATTCAATGCGGAAAGCACACTGATAACCAGTTCGGGAGCCGAAGTTCCGAAAGCCACAATGGTGAGTCCGATGACTAAATCGGAAATACGGAAACGTTTGGCTACCGCTGCGGAACCATCTGTCAAACCATTCGCACCGGCTAAAATGAGAGCCAGCCCACCAATCAAAAGGAGTGCATTTAACATAACAAAAAGTACATTTACAGTTTTACACTGCAAATGTACTCTTTTTCCTAAAATAACTATCCCTATCGGGTGCGTTTTACAGTATAGATTACTTTTCCTTTCTTATCAATCATATGCATATCCAGCTCTTTCTTGTCTGCCGCAAAGATAGAGAAACCCGGTTCGGGACTGCAGAACAGAGTGCCTTCCACAGGTTTCACCTGACGGCTCAACGAACCAGACGAATTGACCACATAGTCTATATCGCTGCCCGGCACACGAAGGTGCTGGAAGTTATGAATGTGTCCGCAGGCATAAATATCCACCTTGTGTTTGCAGAGTATGGGATCCAGACGTTTCTGCATATCGCCGCGTTCGCTATCGTCTTTCGGAGTCTCGGCATAAATGGGATGATGACCGATCACGACCAGCCAGTCTTCTTTGGCGGCAGTCAGCACAGAGTCTATCCATGCCAGCTGGCGGTCCATGTCTTGTTTGCAGGCATCCGGATAAGTCCCGCTCTCGTTACGGTATTTATCAATCAGAGGGGCGGTGTCTATCATCACGAAACGGATGGTAGTTCCTTTCTTCTCAAAAACGTTGGTATAATAACGGTCGGGCATCGACCAGCGACGGCTCACATTGGTATAATCCAGCACAGCCTGCGTGTCACCCCGGTATTCATGGTTTCCCAAGACCGGGAACCAGTCTATCATCAGTTCGGGATGAGTGTAAATCAATTCGTAGTTGGTCATCCAAAGCGGATCATTGACACTACGCACGCCTTCAAAGTGATGCACGTCTCCGGCAGCAAACACACACTCGGGGCCAATAACATCCGCCATCTCCCCCATCAGTCCGGCTATGGGCTTCTGGTCATAGTAACCGTTGCGTCCCAAATCGTTAGCCATATAGAAATTCAGTTGTTTCTCCAGTCCCTTCCAGTCCTGCGGAGTCTGGGCACATACATTCAGACAGATGGCCGCACCAATGACGGTAATCCACACCCATGTCAATACTTCTTTCATTCTTCTAATCATCATCAACGTTTTCATATACTTATCTTTAGAAATTTATTTTTAAACCTGCATTCATTCTCACGCCATAATATTCTGCCTGCATGGTGCGGTCCTTGCTCCCCTGATAATAACGGAGCGGCTGGTTCAGCAGGTTGTTTGCCTCAGCATAGAAGGTCATCTTCACTTTCTTGCCAAAGGTATAGCTGGCGTTTACATCCATATAGTTCACAGCATCATAATATCGGTCATAAAAGGTGTTTGGCCCCATTTCATCGATAAAACTGGAAGCATAGTTGTAGCTCAGACGCACATTCAAGCCTCCTTTTTCAAAGTAGAGCGAAGCATTTGCCGTATGTTCGGGAGACCCCGGCAGGCTCAGACCGCTTTCGTTTTCACGCCCTTCGAAATTAAAGTCTTCCACGCGCGAATGAGTATAGGTGTATGTTCCATAGAAACCTACACATTTCAAGGCCGGCGCAATGAAGCCGAAATCACGCTGATAAGAGAATTCCAATCCCCACAGATTCGCATTTCCGGCATTCTTGGGCTGGGTAAAACGAGTATATTCTGTTCCTTGATAGTTATAGTTGGTCAGCACCTGATCTACGATGAAACCGTCTATTTTCTTATAGAAGAAACCTGCACTCACCAGTCCGATACTCTTGAAATAATAGTCGGCGCTCAGGTCGAAGTTGTAAGAGAGAGTCGGCTTCAAGTCCGGGTTACCGATCTTTATTTCATTATCGCCACGGTTGATATTCACACTGGGTACCAAAGCCGAATACTTAGGACGACTCAGGGTCTGTGTGTAAGAACCGCGTATCTTGAAATCATCATTCACATCCCATTTCATCAGGATAGAGGGAAGGAAATTCACATAACTGTTGGTCACACGGTCAGTGCGGGTGGTCTTGTCCGTTTCATCGTCATAGTTACGGCCGGTGTAACGAAGGGAAGTATGTTCCATGCGGAGCCCTGCCATCAGGTTTATGTCACGCGTGAACTGATGGTCAAACCGTACATATCCGGAACTTACGGTTTCACGGGCTTCGAAGTTTTCAGCCAGTTCGGCTTGTACCTGTTCTTTATCGAATCGGGAAGCATCATTCAAGTTCAATCCGCCCACATACTCTTTACCGGCAAATGTCCCCACCTGATATTTATCACCCGGCATAAACTTGTCCGTGCTCTGGTCTACCGTATTCTTCAGGCTCCTGGTCAGAAAGGCATCCTCGTCTTTCGGAGTGTATTCGTAGAAATCTATTTCTTTTTCTTTCGTCTTACGTACTACTTTCGCACCGAACTTCAGTTTGGCCCCATTATTTAAACTGGCTTTGAAGTTGGCCGAGAATTTCAGATCCTCTTCTTTGATGTCTTCCTGCTGTTCCGTCAGCTCTTTCAAACTGAACTTATCGCCCAGTGTCAAGGTGGAACCCGCTCTGGGAGTTGCCAACGGCTGGCGCTCATTGCTCAAATCCAAATCAAACTCTTGCTTCTTCAATTGGAAGTCAAGATAACGCTCATTAGGACGTTCTTCTGTAGCTTTTGCATAACTGGCATTCCAGTCCATACCAATCGCCCCCCACAAGTGCTCGCCGCCCAAAGCGAAATCCATGGTACGCTGACGCTCCAGACGGGCATTGCGGTTATCGGGAGTACCTGCCTTGGTCTGGATGCGGACAGTTCCTTTTCCGTTCTCGTCCAAATCCTTGATATTGGTACGGTAACGGTTTTCCCAGTCGTTGCGGTTATTGAAGATGCCTTTGAATGTCAATTTATGGTTTTCATTGAATTCAAAATCAAAAGCCGCCGAATAACTTTGACGTTCACGGGTGACAAAGTACTGACGCATCTGATAATCGCTGACATACACTTTTCCGTCCTCCGTCTGTTCCCACATGAATTCGGTATCATAAGAGCCGGAAGGAGCATTCTGATAGGAAGCCGAAAGCAACATACCCAACTTGTCATGGAAGAAACGGTCGCCGTATGTGAAGCCTAAGTTCAGTTGGGCTTTCTCGCTGATCCAGTTGTAACCGGTTCCCGCCGTAGCGTTGATCGTACGTTTATAAGGAGAATTCTTGGTTATCAGGTTGATGGAACCGCCGATAGCGTCACCGTCCATATCGGACGTAACGACTTTGCTCACTTCGATGGTCTGAATCATATCGGCAGGAATCAAGTCCAACTGCACGTTACGGGTATCTCCTTCAGCAGACGGAACACGATTGCCGTTAATGGTGACGGAGCTTAAATCGGCACTAGTACCGCGGACTTGTCCGAAGCGGGCCTCGCCCTGATCGTATTGCACATTGATGCCACTGATACGTTTCAAGGCATCGCCTATGTTTGAATCGGGGAATTTCCCTACCTGGTCGGCAGATACCACATTCGTGATACCCAGATTATTCTTTTGTGTATTGATCGCTTTCTTCTGACCATGAAAAGCTCCTTTGCAGCTCCACCCCTTCATTCATCACTATATCTTTCTCCAAAGTCTTGCCTTCGGGGACGGTGATTTTCATTTCAATGGGGCTATAGCCCACATAAGTCACTTTGACAGTGTAAGTTCCGGGTTTCAGATTGGACAACGTATAAAAACCGTTCACATCACTGATCACTCCGGTTTTCAGATTTTCAATAAAGATGGAAGCACCCGGCAGAATTTGTTTTCCATTGTCTATCACACGTCCGCGGATAGCACCTTGCCGGACAATGTTTTCATTTTCCTCGGCAAATGCATTTCCTGTCATGCCTGCTATCAATAATAACAAAGAAACTGCTCTAATTACCTTTTTCATATCAGTCTTTTAGTATTTTTTAATCTGATGCAAAGGTAGATGAGCCAGGTTTCGTGAGAGTTACACTTTATTAAAGGTTTCGTGACAAAAGGATTTCATTCCTGCTACAAGGTGCCGGTGTAAGATGAATACGCAAAATATGGAAAGGATTACAGAACAGCAGATTAAAGTATTTCTTCGGTCTGGCTCTACGCCCTGCCGTAACAGGACGTAGTAATCCATTGCAAGAAAAGAGTGAAATAACAGCAAGAATTCCCTTAGCAACAAAGATGATGAAGCATTCCGCTGCCAACGATATTTACTGGCTGTTTTTAGCTGATAACTCTTCAATATTATTGCACGGAAGAGTGAAATGTGCGGTCTCCCTGTGCACTATTCCGGAAACAAAGCTTCCATTCTCCCAAATAGCGGACCGGTTTAAAATACCAAGTTGTAGTATTGGGCCGTCTATCCTCCTTGTCTGTTTTTGGGAATAGAACAACCTTACAACGCACTTCATTATCAAACGCTTCCTTAAAAATACAATTGCTTATACTATAATCATATACCGGAAAGGCTTTCAGCCTTTGTAATACGCTTTTTAATTGTTCGTTATCCAATAATTCCGGCTGAGCAAAAGGATCATCCGCTTTCATTTCGTGTAACATCATGGCTGCATCAGCATATCGTTGTTCCTTTACAGCGGTCATAAACTGATTAGTGAGATCTAGCACCTGTACCGTATCTTTCTGACTCAAAACCATGAGATGTTTTACGGTTGTCCGGGAATCGGTTTCCGGTTTTTTACCAGATTGATTGCACGAAACAATGAATACTGAAATCAGTCCGGCTATCAACAAATTAATTTTTCTCATACATTCTCAATATTATAAATAGAAAAAAAGAGTGCCCGAAAGCACTCTTTTTCTTCAAGTTTATTATAAATAGAGTTACTCACTCAGTTTATTTTACGGTCTTAGCTACGTGGCATACAATGTCGAATTCTACTGTACCCCAAGCATATTCTACTATTACAGGAAGTTTGATATCGAACTCACCTACTTCTGCCTTATTATTGATGTAAGTCAATGTACCAAAGTTACCCTTAGCAATTTCTTCTGTAGTTGTTCCTGAATATTCAACCTTCATACCAGTAGGCATTGCCTCATATTGACCATTAACGGTGGTCTGAGCTTTGTCTGTATCAATTGAAATTGATTTTACATCATAGTATGTATAGTAGTTGATAGGAGTAGTCTTAAATTCATAATTTCTCCAGTCTGTAAATGCCAACTTCACAGCAATTTCAGAACCTTCAGCGCCTACATCTACACCATCTTTAAAGCTATCCATATCAGCAGCTTTTACTGTAATAGGACGCAAGAACTTCACATCAAACTGATCGTTTTCTACAGCATGCAATGACTTATCGCATCCGTTTACAGTTTCAACAACCACTCTTGCAGTCAGGTTCTTAGCCAATTCGTCACGACCGGCAACATTCAGCAAGTCTTTAGCAGCATCGTTTTCTTCCAATGCAATAACTTCCTTACCATCAGCATTGGCAGTAATAGTAGCGATTACAAAGTTAGCTTTTGCTCTAGAAATAGCGATCAACTGAGTACGGTCTGTATTAACAGTCAATGTATAAACCTCTCCAGATACACCTGTCATTTCAGCACCCTTCGGATCTACAAAGCGGAAATTCTTAGTCAGTTTGGCATCAGCAAAGTCCTTGTATACAGCGTTTATCTCTGAAATAACCACCTTATCATTATTGAATGTTTCCAAAATCACCTTGTTGAAATTCATAATATCATGGCCTGATTCAGCCGGAACTTCAGCATTCACGTGAATTTCGTTATAACCAGAACCTGCCTCATTAGAGTTGGCAGCAAACCAATATTTCTGAATCTTGTTTGCATCAGCAAGTACACCTGTCGGGTTCACATTACGAGGATTAGGCGTCCAAGTCAATGTTACATATACATAATCGTTAGAAATAACCGCATTGTTAGCGTCCTTGTTTTCTTTCGTATAACGAACGATAGCCTTCATGGAAGCATTTGCACTGAAATATTCATAAGCATAGTTTGCAGGAATAGTCCATTTCAATACTTCGGTCATTGTACCGTTGATATCTGTTTTAGTTTGTTCAACTTTAGTAGACAACTTAGTCAAAGGCATAGCAGCCAAAGTTGCTTCACTATATTGAATCATCGGTCCGTCATAGATATAGCTTCTTTCGAAATCTTCTTTAGAGATATTCAACTGAGCAAGAATTTGTTCTTCAATCTGGAACCAAGTTACATTCTGAACCCAATCCTCAGTTCTACAGCTCAATGTAAATTCTTCATTGAATGTATATTCTGTTGTCGCAGTGATACGGTCTTCAGCAGGAGCACCTGTAATTTCCACCTTCAAGTAACCTACAGCTACTTTCTTCTTAGAGTTATTATCATTCAAGAATACACGAACCAACGGCATACGCCCTACAGTAGCTTGATTTTGTTCTGTAGCTCCCCATTCAGCAGCTTTACCATCTGTCGGCAACTGAGGTCTCAAAACAGAGCCATTCAATGCGGCATGTGCACTTTGAGAAGTCTTATTATTACCATCAATATAACCTACCAATTCATAAGAATAACTGAATCCGGCTTTTTCTACTGTGCCAGATGCTGCATTTTCATCCCATACTTTATGAGTATCACCGGCTTTACCATAATGAGTTTGAACATATTCGGCCAAATCGACAGTTTCATTCCAAGCAACTTTTACTTCAGGAGCATGATCCTTATCAATAGCAGCGGCAGCTGTAGTAACCAAATGACTTTCACCAGCAACTTTAGCATTACTCAGCACTAAATTTGTAATCTTAACAGCCTTAACCGCAGCGTAATCAGAAGTAATAACCGAACGTTTGTTATCGCCGTTCAAATAATCAGCCTGTAAAGCCAAGACTGTTACTTTTTTATCGGCTGCAATATCTTTAATAGTTCCTTCTGTTAATTTAGCCCAAACAGTCAACTTGCCATCTTTAGGTTCAATCTTAGATATCTCAGGAACTACTACTCCGTCAGCAGCACGAGCATATTCTTTATCGTAAGCCAAGAAAGTCAAATCTTCTTTAGTCAGATTACGAACATCGGCTGTAGATGGATTCATGTGGTATGTAGCAGATAATTCAGGAGTAACCTCAGTTGTTGTAGTTGCTTCTGTAGGAGCATCATCCTTATTATCAGCATCTGCACTAACTTCTTTAGCAGTCAAAGCATTATAAACGAATGATTTAACCGCAATAGCTTCAATACCTTCATAATACAATTCCGGTTCAAATACCAAAGCTTTCAAATCAGCAACCAAAGAGAATCTAGCGGATTTGCCATCTAATTCAATGACATAAGCAATGACTTCACCAGATTCATCTTTCACTTCTGAAATAGAACCAACGCTCTGCGGTTTTTCTACACCTGCTATTTTCTCATCTCCGTAATACAAATAACCATCCTTCCACTTCAGCAGAGCAGGATCGAATGAAGTTGCTGCAGCAGGCAAGCTTGCTTCAGAAACAAGAGTATTACCGTTCCACAACTGTACTTTGCCATCTTGAACCTTCAATGTATAAGTAGGAAGTTCAGCAGGCATCGGGAGTTGGAAAGTTTCACCGTTACCACCAGTAACAGTCAACTTACCAGTTGCGGCATCATACTTAACAGCTGTCACATAAGTTCCAGCTTGAGTCTGTAAGTCTGACAAATCTTTAGCCAGCTTGTCTAACTTTTCGTTCAAGCTGTCGATGTCATCATCATAGTCCTTACAAGATACAAATGTTCCTGTCGAGGTAACCATCAAGGCACCAAACAGGATTGCACTTAAAAACTTTTTGTTCATAATAGAAAAACTTTAAATTTATAAATTTAAAAAACTAAAATTG
>OAZZ01001110.1_pt1 | contig 11004 bp, 5 predicted proteins | sample 1495051 | NCBI WGS metagenome assembly OAZZ01 (sample SAMEA2579977, study PRJEB22360) | human gut metagenome
CTTTGCCGGGGCAGCGTATGCAGCCCGACCGGGGAAATCCGTATGTTGCCGGATTCCCTTCATTGGCAGGAGACGGATCGGCTTTTGGAACAAACATGACCGGCTATATCGTGCTGAAACATGTGCAGATTGACTATACCGGTGATTATATTTCCGAGTACAAAGGGTCTACCCCTGCCATTCAGTTCCGTTATGCTGATATCTTATTGAACTATGCCGAAGCGCTGGCCGAACAAAACGGAGCCGCCAATGCAGGCAAAATAGCGGAGGGGCTGCATCCTTTGCGCGAACGTGCCGGTATGCCGGATGTTGATTTTGACAGAGAATACAATACCGCAGCCGATTATCCGTTCAAGGATTTGGACAAATATGTGCAAGCGGTGCGTCGCGAGCGCCGTGTGGAAAAAGCGTTGGAGGGCCGCCGTGTGTTTGACATCATGCGTTGGGCGGCTGCCGAAGAGCTGATTATCGGTAAAAAACCTCAAGGTGCTTTGTTTACAGGCAGTAACCTGCCCGAACAATATGGACCGGAATTAAAATATGATAAGGAAGCAGGCAATAATATGTTCCTGACCGGTAAACCGGGCGATCCCGAACGGTATATCCTGCCTGTGCCTCCTACTACCATGCCCGACGGATGGCAGTTTAAAGCCAACCGTGACTATCTGCTTCCTATTCAGGAACGTATGCTTAACCTGATGGGTGGTTTATGGGAACAAAATCCCGGCTGGTAAATGGAAACCATGAATTAAAATAATAGTGTAACCATGAATAGAACGACTAATAGAATATTATTTTCCTTGACGGGAGCAGCGGCGCTTGCATCGCTGCCTTCCTGCAAGGCAGGGAAAGAGAGCCGTGAGAATGAGAAGAAACCCATGAACATTGTGTATATCATGTGTGACGACCATTCTTATCAGACTATCAGCGCTTACGACCAGCGCTACATGCAGACACCTAATATTGACCGTATAGGCAATGAGGGAGCCCGCTTTACTAACAGCTTTGTGGCAAACTCTTTAAGCGGCCCCAGCCGTGCCTGTATGCTGACAGGCAAGCACAGCCACGCCAACGGGTTTACCGATAATACCACGACGTTTGACGGCAACCAGCAGACTTTCCCAAAATTGCTTCAAGCCAATGGTTATCAGACGGCCATGATTGGTAAATGGCATTTGGTATCCGAGCCTACGGGATTTAACTATTGGGATATTCTGATAGGGCAGGGAGATTATTACAACCCGAAATTTATAAAGAATGGTGAACGGGTGCAACGCGAAGGCTATGCCACCAATATTGTGACAGATCTGGCCATTAACTGGATGGATAGTATCCGGGACAGGGAGAAACCGTTCTGTCTCTTTATTCATCACAAGGCTCCGCACCGTACCTGGATGCCCGATCTTTGCGACTTGGACTTGTATAATGACGTGACTTATCCCATGCCCGAAAACTTCTATGATAAATATGAAGGACGTATTCCTGCATCCAAGCAGGAAATGAGCATTATAAAGGATATGGACCTTGTGTACGACCTGAAAATGGCCGATAAAGAGAATGAAATCCATACCACTACCGGACTGGAGAAAGCCGGACGGCATATCTATAGTGCTATGAATCCGGAACAGAAAGCTGCCTGGGACAAACATTATGATCCGATTATTGCCAAATTCAAGAAGGACAAACTGACCGGTAAAGCACTGGCGGAATGGAAGTACCAACAGTATATGCATGATTATATGCGGGTTATCCATTCTGTAGACCGCAATGTGGGGCGTGTATTGAAATATCTGGAAGAGAACGGATTGATGGAGAATACAATGATTGTCTATACTTCCGACCAGGGATTCTATATGGGAGAGCATGGTTGGTTCGACAAGCGTTTCATGTATGAAGAGTCCTTCCGTACACCTTTGTTGGTCCGTCTGCCGGGTGGAAAGAAAGGCGATATTGACGAAATGGTGCAGAATATTGATTATGGACCTACGATTCTGAACCTTGCGGGTGTGGAAGTGCCGTCGGATATGCACGGAGTATCTTTTCTGCCTCTGCTAAAAGGAGAAAAGGTTCCCGAATGGCGCAAGTCATTGTATTATCATTTTTATGAATATCCGGCCGAGCATGCTGTCCGCCGTCATTACGGAGTACGCACTGAACGTTATAAATTGATACATTTTTATAATGACATAGACTGCTGGGAATTGTATGATTTGCAGGAAGATCCTATGGAGATGCATAATATGTATGGACAACCCGGAACGGAAGAATTGACTGAAGAGCTGAAAGCTGAACTGTCGCGTCTTCAAGTTCAGTATGATGATCCTATTCGTCTTAGTCTATAAAGGTTGATAACCGGTAAGTCCGGATATCTTTTCACTGTAGAGACGGGGTATTTCCCTTAGCTTGTGTTGGCTATGGGAAGTATCCCGCTTCTATTCTACGGAATCAGACCGTAACATTCGCTTTTGACGCATTCACCCTTTCTCTCTTTTTCTATAATCCGAAGGGCTCATTCCCATCAGGTTCTTAAACGCAGTGCTGAAGTTGCGCGGATGCTTGAATCCCGTCTGTTCTGCTACTTCACCGATGGACAATACAGTGGTGGCCAGCAATTTGCAAGCGTATTCCAGACGATATTTTATAATGTATTCGCTGATTCCCATATCCATCATCCCTTTGGTCTTGTTGTAGAGTGAGGCCCGGCTCATGCCCATCTGCCGGGCTATGAAATTCACGTCCATATCTACGTTGCTGATATTCTGAAGAATAATGCGGTTGAACTGAATCATCAGCTGCTCATGGACATGACTCAGCTTATCTGCCTTCTGTATGGGCATATCGATAGTGGCATAATGCTTTTTCACAATATTGTGGTTGTGCAGGATATTTTGTATCTGGATGGAGAGTAACTCCATATCAAAGGGTTTGGTGATATAGGCTTCCGCTCCCAGTTTATATCCTTCCTCCATACTGGCGTCGTCTACACAGGAAGTCAGCAATATAACGGGGATGTAGTTCAAATCCGGCTTTTGCTTGATATGCCGGCATAATTCAAAGCCATTCATGCGAGGCATTTTGACATCGCTCAATACAATTTGGGGGTAGCGTGACGAGAGGATGGGAAGGGCCTCCATGCCATCATGAGCTTCATATATTTCCTCAAACACCGCTTGCAGGTTGCACATCAGGTAATTGCATAAGTCACGGTCATCTTCTACGATTAAGATAGAATGGAATTTTTCGGCATCGCCATCCTGCCCGGGCTGTTCCCGGTTTATCTCGGTCGATAGTCGTAGTGCATGGTTCAGATAGGCCTGTGGGGTAGACTGGATATCGGCGGCCTCTTGTCTGTAGGGTAAGGTAAAAGAGAAAGTCGCCCCTTTGCATTCATTGTTTTGTGCACTGATGATGCCTCCGTGCATTTCTATCAGCTGTTTTGCATACGATAATCCGATTCCCGCGCCTTGAAGACTGTGCCTGCCTTGATAGAAACGGGTGAACAAGTTGGAGATATCTTCTTTCTGGATGCCTATTCCTTCGTCTTTTACACTGACCCGTATGCGGCTTCCGTTTCCTTCCAGACAGGTATGAACAGTGACGGTAGAGTCTTTTTCGCTGAACTTATAGGCATTTGTCAACAGGTTGTTGATAACTATTTCGCATTGAACCGGATCGCAGTACAGACTTTGTATGGCAGGGTCGGGTACAAAGACCAAGTTCATATTACGCATGGAGAACTCATCCTTAAAATCATCCAGTATGGTTTGCAGCCAGTCATTGAAAGTGACGGAGGACATACGCAGAATATTCTTTTCCACTTCCATTTTGCGCATATTCAGAATCATGTCAATGATGTTTTTCATTTGGCGTGCCTGTTTGAAAGCCCCGTGAAGCTTGCTACGCAGTTCCAAAGGGATTTGCTTGCTGGCGGTGAGTTGTTTCAAAGGAGAATAAATCAAGGTTAAAGGCGTGCGGAGCTCATGGTTGATATTAATCAGGGCGCGTACTTTGTCCTTGTAGATTTTCCGTTCCTGCTCCCGTTCCTTTCTTTGTAACCGTAGGTCGTAAACTCTGGCCATATAAATGGAGATTGCCACAATGAGTGCCAGGCAGCACAGCATGAACCAGGTTTGTTGCCACCAAGGGGGGAGGACGATAAAATTCAGCAGGGTAAATTCCGGAGTCCAGGTGCCGTCGTTCTGCGTGCATTGCACGGTTACCTGATAATTTCCCGGTGCAATGGTATGAATGACCAGATGTGGGCGTGAGGTTTCCGTGTATTCGTTGTTCAGCCCTTTGATGCGGAACCGGTAGATGCGTTTATGAAAGATATTCCCCCCTCTCAGTTGTGTATGGATTTTTAAGGAAGAGAAATGGCTGTTGATTTTCATCGATTTTCCTACACTGAAGGGTACGATAGTACCGTTCAGTGCGACTTCCTGCAACTGTAGTGTCAGGGGAGGAGGTGTCGAGGTAGGTTTCAGGTTTTTGTTCATCCGTACCAGTCCTTCTGAGCCACCCATGTACACACTTCCGTCACGGGCTGTCAACACAGGTTTGGGAAGAAAGTCATTGGGGAGCACTCCGTCCATTTCATTGTAAATGACAAAATGTTTTGCCTTCGGGTCATAAGCATATATCGCTCCGGGCGATCCCATCCAAACTGTTCCCTCCCGGTCTGCCACCAGCGATGTGATGATATCGTTTCCATCCGGGAGTTTGATCTTCTCTATTTGCCCGGATGGCAGAGCAAGCCGGTTGACTCCGTTGTGGCAGGCTATCCATAGTGTACCTGTTTGGTCTATGCTTGCTGACAGTATCTGGTTACTTTTCCGCTGAAAGATGATTTGGAACTCATTCTTGTTCCGGTGAAACATGAACACGTTGCTGCGGTCATGAAAGAGAGGATTCGATTGATATGTACCTATATATAACCAGGAACTTTGCAGTTGTTGGATGTTAGGCAGGATTGGAATCAGTCGGTGCTCATGAGGCAGCAGCTTGTAGAAGGCTTTACCATACAGCTCGATTTCTTTTTGTCCGTTCACTCGTAAATTGACGGGGGCGGCGGAGGTGGTCAGGTTCAGGTCTGCTTCCTTGTCGGGCAGAGGAAAACGCTGATAGCTTCCTGTTCTTTTATTGAAGCGGAAGAGTCCTTTTGAAAAACTGGATGCCAGTAGCTCTGTGTCCGAAAGCGGGCATAGAGAGACGATTTTCTCTCCTTTAGTCTGAGGGTAGTGTATGAACCGCTCGGTTTGAGGGTCGAAGCAGTTGATGCCTCCTCCGTCCGTACCTATCCAGATTCGTCCGTCCGTATCTTCCCATAGGTATAGCGGGCACTTGTCGGATAATCCTGTAGTGGGGTTTTGTGCCGCTTTTGTGTAAGTGGTGATAAAGCCTTTTTCCGCTCCCAACACTCCTTCGCGCACCATGCCTATCCAGATGTGGTTGCTACTAGGGCAGAGGCAGGTTGCCGAGTTAGCGGGAAACTGCCGGTTCTCTTTGTTCGAGAGCACTTGTACGTCGCGGGTATCCGGATAAATGATATTGACTCCTCCTCCGTCGGTAGCCAGCCAGATGGTCTTGTCCCATTCTATTATATCCAGTACGATGTCATTGCTCAGCCCGGAGTTTTGTGTGTGGTAGGTTGTCAGCAGCTTGCCTTCCTCGCTGTAGCATTTCACGCCCTCGCCATAATAAGATATCCAATAGCGGTTGGATGAATCCTGGTATAGATCGTATGCGTTGGAAGTATCGGAGAACGGTGGCAGAGTGACTTGGCCGGTGCGCCAGTTGACTACTTTCAGCCGCCAGTTGCTGTTTATAATGAGATAATTGTCCTTGTCAAGGGCCTGCATTTTTATGATATGCATCCCCGGGCTTTGTAAAGCGATCTCTTTGCAGAGCTTCAACTCTTTGTCGTATACAAATAGCGTGTCTGTAACGGGAATGAGCAGGTGGTCTTCTCTGGGCGTAACAATGGAAGCCTTTACCGGCTGGTTGTGACGCAACAATACTTGTAAGGAGTCTTTTCCGTATTCATAGTAACAGATTCCTTGCAAGGTTGTCATCCATATCCGTCCTTGGTTGTCTCCGAAGATTTCGCCAATATAGTGTGATCCCCAGTCTAGTTTATCCGGCAAACTGTACTTCTTTATTTTTTCTCCGTTGAAGCGGTATGCTCCCAAAGGCGTGCCTATCCATAAGGAACCGTTTTTGTCATCGCAGAGTGAGGTGACGGAACTGGGAAGCCCTTCTTTGATGGAAAGCTGCTTAAAATGGTAATAAGGGTGGTTGGTGCTGTACACTTTGATCGTGAAAAGGCATAGCCACAGAATGATGCATAGTCTGTTTTTCATTCGTTCCGTTTTTTTAGTTTTCCATATAGAAGGTTCTGTCTTCGGCGTTATGTTTTTTCAGACTGAGAACCCTACGGTCGTATAATTATTTCCACCTATGTGGAGCTCTTCTATTAGGATGAAACGTGAAGGTTAAATCTTTTCAAACCTCAGACCAAGCAATGAAAAGACTTAGAGTCTGTTTATATTTTCTTCAAAAAGAACCCTTAAAAGAGGGCTGAACAAAATTGAAACAGGCTCTTTACCTAAAGGTAGAAAACGCTTGGGCAGGCTGGTCTTGCCTCCCCTAAATGAGCGTTTTCCTTTTCCGGTGAGGAACGGGCCTTATTGTTTCTTCAGCTTTCCGTTCTCGGTTGTTATTCTATAGGTCTTTCCTTTGCCCGTTTTGAAAGTCAGGGTCTCGCCTTTATATCTTACCTGGCAAGTTGCTCCGGCCTTGGAAAAGATGACAGCTTCTTCCAGTGCACCGTTTTTCCAGGTAATGTCAACTTCGAAATTACCTTTGGCGCAAAGTCCCTTTACAGCACCTTCTTTCCATGCGTCCGGCAGGGCGGGAAGCAATTGGATGAATCCCATGTGACTTTGCAACAGCATTTCCGTGATACCGGCGGTTCCGCCAAAGTTACCGTCAATCTGGAAAGGTGGATGAGTATCCCATAAATTGTCCAAAGTCCCGTTTTTCAATAAGTTGCCGAATAGTTTGTAGGCGTGGTTACCGTCTTGCAGGCGTGCCCATTGGTTTAGTTTCCATCCCATGCTCCATCCGGTAGCTCCGTCTCCACGGTGTTCCAATACGACTTTTGCGGCAGTCGCCAGTTGGGGGGTGGTGATAGGTGAGACCGTATGCCCCGGATGCAAGCCAAACAGATGGTTTACATGGCGGTGCTCGTCTTTAGGGTCATCTATATCCTCCGACCATTCCATCAGCTGGCCATAACGTCCTATCTGGTAAGGGACAAGATGATCTAAGACATGCTGCCATTGCTTGCGTTCTTTGGCGTCTACTCCCAGGACTTTGCTGGCATCGATGGCATCCAGCAGTATCTCGCGTGCCACGGCATGTGAGAAAGTCGCTCCTTGGTCTATGGGACCGTGTTCGGGGGAAGTGGAAGGAGCGGCAGTGTAGGTTCCGTCCGGTTTGTGCCACAGATAGTCCACTGTGAAATTCGCGCTGCTCTTTATCAGTTCATAAGCGGTCTCCTTCAAGAACTTCTTGTCGCGGGTATAGTCATAGTACTCCCACAGGTGGGTTGCCAGCCAGGGACCTGCCACCGGGCTAAAGTTCCACGACATGTCTTCGCTGGAAAGTGGAGCGGTGAACCCGAATATATTGCCCGAGATGGAGGCTGTCCAGCCGCGTGCACCAAAATAGGCCTGAGCGGTCTTTTCGCCCGGCTTTTCCAAAGTACGGATAAAGTCAACCAAAGGTAACACACATTCATCCAAGTTGGTGGAGCATGCGGGCCAATAGTTCATTTGCAGGTTGATGTTATTGTGATAATCCACGCGCCACGGGCCGTCCAGGTTGTTGTGCCACAAGCCTTGCAGGTTTGCGGGCAGATTTCCGGGGCGGGAACTGGCTATGAGCAGATAACGTCCGAATTGGTAATACAGTTCCTCCAACTGATAGTCGGGTTGTCCTTTGCGGTAACGTGCCAGACGCTGATAGGTGGGCAGGTCTTTCACGGCAGGATATTGCAAGGTCATGGGAGCGTGCGGGTTCAAGTGCAGCTGTACCCTGCCGAACAGGTTGGTATAGTCTGCCAGATGGTTCCGATAGAGTTCCTCATAACTTTTGGCGGCCGCTTGTTTCATCATGGCCAAAGTCGTTTCTGCAGGGTCTGTGCCTACATAGGTTTTAGGATTTGTAAAGTCCGGGTTGAAATTGATTTTATAATCAGTGTCTCCGGTGATGAGAAATACTACCTCATCGGCTCCGTTGACAATGATTTTCCCGTCTTTTACAGTCATTTCTCCTCCTTTGTGGGTGGCATGGATGCGGAGGGCGAATCTCATTTGGTTGTTGTTCAGCTTTCCGGTGTACAGCAGACCGTTGTTTCCATCGGCTTGAATTTTCCCCGTAGCTTCTGAGTTGGGACAGTAGCTGAAAGCGATGTTCTGCATTTCCGGGCGGTTGGCAGTAAATTTCATCACCATCACACTGTCCGGATAGGAGATGAAATAGTTGCGCTGGTAATCCACTCCGTCTTTATGGAAAGAGACTGTGGCTAGTGCGGAATCCAGTGATAAGGCGCGTCGGTAGTCGTTCATGCCTATTTCGCTCAGTCCGGTTTCTACATATATCTCTCCCATAGTGGTAAAAGCTCCGAAGCGAAACGGATTTTCGGCATTCTCCTCGTATTCGGCCAGTCCGTTGAAGTTTTTGCGGGTCAGTTCTGCCGCTTTTTTCTGGTCTCCTTCTGTGAAAGCCTGCCGTATGTCTTTCAATACATGAGCTGATTGTTTGTTCACGTTCCAGTAGTAGTCGGCTCCTCCTGCGGTGTTGGGGCCTCCTTTCCATAAGGTCTTTTCGTTCAATGTGATTCGTTCGGCACAGATGGAGCCCATGATGTTGGCCCCCAGGCTGCCGTTTCCCAGTGGAAGCGAGGTGCTTTCCCATTCTTTGTCGGGGTTGTAGCCGCCTTTAACCAGATTGCGCGGTTTTCCAATGTATTGGGTTGGTCAAACCAAATGGTATAGCCGGAGTTTTGTGCCTGTGTATTGGCGGTCAGTAGGGTTCCGGCGAGAATAAGTAGCAGTTTTTTCATGATATTCATATTGGTTTTTGATATATAATAGTGAAATGGCTTGAACGGTTTTATTTTGCAAAGATACAATTAGATTTGAGAATCTAAGGATTACAGGGTGGTAAATGTCTTTTTATTATAGGTATATCAAGGTCGAAAGATAATTTTCATCGAACATTTCATTGGCGATATCCCATAGGCTCTCTGCCGTCAGCATTTCTATCCGTTTGAATACTTCTTTCGGCTCTTCAAATTTGCCATAGTGCAAGAACGTCTTTCCCATATCCAATGCGTTGTTTTCAAAATTGTCTCCGGCAACTCCTATTTGTCCGATGATTTGTTTTTTTGCGGCACTCAGTTGTGAGGAACTTAGCTTGCTGTCACGCAGCTTTTTCAATTCTTTATGAACCAGTCCGATGCAGCGCTCCACATCTTCCGGATCTGTTCCGAAATAAATGCAGAACACCCCTGTGTCTGTGTATGAGGTCAGATTGGCTTCTACGTTATAGACCAGTCCCCGACGTTCGCGCAGAGAGACGTTCAGCCGGCTGTTCATGCCCGGTCCGCCCAGCAGGTTGTTGAGCAGGTAAAGTCCGGTCCGCTTTTCATTATACGCATTATATCCCCGGCTGCCTATCATTACATGCGCCTGATGTGTTTCTTTGTTCAGTGTCAACGTTTTGGGAATATAGAGAAAAGGTTCTGCCCGTTGGCGTTCGGTCATGGAAAAAGGAATATCGGCTGTTACTTTCTCTATGGTGCGTATCACTTTTTTAAAATCTATATTTCCTTGAATGAAAAAGATCATATTGGTAGGTTTGTAAAAACGTGAAGTGAAATTCAAGGCATGTTCACTCTTGAATCTACGCAATAAGTCCGGTTTCCCCAAAATGTTTCTTCCCAAAGGATGATCGGGAAAAATCAATTCTTCAAAATCATCGAAAATCAGTTCTGACGGACTGTCTTCATAACTTTGTATCTCGTCAATTATTACTTCCACTTCTTTGTCAATCTCATGCTGGGGGAAGATGCTGTGAAATACAATATCTGCCAGCAGCTCTGCTGCTCTTGAAAAATGTTCTACCAAGAAAGCGCTGTATATCACAGTCTCTTCCTTATTTGTATATGCATTTAAATCTCCGCCTACATTTTCCATGCGGTTCAGGATGTGCCATGCATGTCTTTTTTGTGTTCCTTTAAAGATAAGGTGTTCCACGAAATGGGCCATTCCCTGTTCCTGTTCGTTTTCATCACGGGTTCCGGCATCTACGGCAAATCCGCAATAGGCTACATTAGACTGGTTGGGAGCGTGAATGATGCGCAACCCGTTGGGTAAGGTGAAAGTGTTATATGACATTGTTTTTTGCTTCAAATAAGTTTTGATTGGCAAAAATACAACAAAAGTTATTGCCGTTCTTCAAAAAATGCAGATATTTGTATTTACTAACAGAAAACAAGATGATGGATAAAATTGCTATTTTCTGTTCCGCATCCGAGAATATAGAGCCTGTGTTCTTTGAAAAAGCGCGCGAGTTGGGCATCTGGATGGGACAAAACAAGAAGACGTTGGTATATGGAGGTGCCAATATCGGGCTGATGGAGTGTATCGCCAAGGTAGCTAAAGACAACGGCTCAATGATAATAGGGGTTATTCCGACCAAATTGGAAGAGCGTGGACGAACCAGTGACTTGGTGGATGTGACTTTCCGGACGGATAATTTGAGTGACCGTAAAGATGTGATGCTGAACGAATCGGATGTGGCGGTAGCTTTGCCGGGAGGAGTGGGCACACTGGATGAGATTTTTCATGTGATGGCGGCAGCTACATTGGATTATCATCAGAAGAAAGTGATTTTTTATAATATAAATGGCTTTTGGAATGGCATTCTCGACTTTTT
>OAZZ01001115.1_pt1 | contig 10909 bp, 6 predicted proteins | sample 1495051 | NCBI WGS metagenome assembly OAZZ01 (sample SAMEA2579977, study PRJEB22360) | human gut metagenome
CGCGCCGAGCCGCCCGCGGCGGGCGTCTGGGCGCCATCCACGGCCGGCCCACCTGGGGCGGCGACGTGGAGCGACATGGCGCCACACTGGTCACCCGGCGTCCCGTCGCACTGGATTTCGGCGCGTGCGGCAAAGGATATCTGCTGGACCTGCTCGCGGGGATGCTGCGCGGCGACCGGAGGCGAACGCGCCAGTCGGCGCACGATGACCGCCAATACGTCATCGACGCCGGGGGTGATTTGCTAGTGCACACGGACGAACCAATCACCATCGCCCTTGAAGATCCTGCCGATCCGGCCAACGCCGTAGGTGCGGTCGAAATCAGCCAAGGTGCATTCTGCGCGAGCTCCCCCAGCCGCCGCCACTGGTCCGACGCCGCAGGCCACCAGCTCCACCATCTGCTCAACGCCATCGACGGTCTGCCGGTTGACGATGTAGCCGCCACATGGGTGGCCGTCATGCCGCACGCAGCATCTTTGAGCACCGCACTGGCCGACGGACTCGCCACAGCCCTGTTCACTACCTCGGCCGTCCAGTTACGTGCTCACTTCGATTTCGAATGCGCCATCCTCAACGCCAATCGTGCCGCCGCCCAATCCCCCAATTTTCCGGGCGGTTTTTTCACACACTAATGTACGAAATCATCAGTATCACATCCAGTGGAGCATTCCCTCGGGCGGACCGATGGGTTGCTCCCTTCAGTCAGCTACGTTGACAGCTCCCCTCGGAGAGGGGAGCCGAGTATAGCTAATCCGCTAATCCGCTAACGCAGGAAACAATCCGTCAGTCAGCGAGTGCGAACTGGCTGTTGTACAGGTCGGCGTAGAAGCCGCCCGCAGCCAGCAGCTCGTCATGGGTGCCGCGTTCGATCACATCGCCGTGGTTCATGACGAGGATCATGTCGGCGTCACGGATCGTGGAGAGGCGATGGGCGATCACAAAGCTCGTACGGCCCACGGTCAGCGCGTCCATGGCCTTCTGGATCAGCTCTTCAGTACGGGTGTCGACCGAGGACGTGGCCTCGTCGAGAATCAGAATCGGCGCGTCCTGCACCATCGCGCGGGCGATGGTCAGCAGCTGCTTCTGGCCCTGGGACAACGACGACTTGTCATCGAGCACGGTGTCGTAGCCGTCCGGCAGCGAACGGATGAAGTGGTCAAGACCCACGGCCTTGCACGCATCCTCGATCTGCTTGTCGGTCACGCCGGGCTTGGAGTAGGCGATGTTCTCGCGCACGGTTCCGCGGAACACCCACGTATCCTGCAGCACCATGGAGAACTGGTCGTGCACGTTCCAGCGCGGCACGGACTTGGTGTCCACGCCGTCAATCGCAATCGAGCCGCCGGAAATCTCATAGAAGCGCATGAGCAGGTTGACCATGGTGGTCTTGCCGGCACCGGTCGGGCCGACGATGGCGACCTTCTGCCCGGCCTTGACGGAGGCGGAGAAGTCGTGGATGATCGGCTTGCCCGGTTCGTAACCGAACTGTACGTGGCTGAATTCCACGTCGCCCTTCACTTCGTGGCCGCCCGCATGGTCCGTGCCGAGCAGGGCCTGCTTGCCGGATTCGTCCTCCATCTCCGGCTCCTCAAGGAAGCCGAACACGCGTTCGGCGGCCGCCGCGCAACGCTGCAGGTTCTGGAAGGCTTGGGCGAACTGCGCCAACGGCTGGGTGAACAGGCGGACATACATCATGAACGCCACGATCACGCCGAACTCGATCTGGCCGTTGAGTGCGAGCGCCGCGCCCACCACACACACCACCACGTAGCCGAAGTTGCCCACGAAGTTCATGAGCGGCATCATCAGGCCGGAGAGGAACTGTGACTTCCAACCCGACTCGTAGAGGTCCGCGTTGTACCGTTCGAAGCGACGGATGGAATCCGCCTCGCCGTTGTACGCCTTGACGATGAGGTGACCGGCGTACATCTCCTCGACGTGGCCGTTGACGTCGCCCAGAGCCGTCTGCTGCCGGGCGAAGTACTTCTGGGAGGCCTTCATGATGACCATCATGATGATCAGGCCGATGAGGCTGGCACCGATGGCGCACAGGGTCATGATCACGTTGTTGTAGAACATCATCACCAGCGCGCCCACGAACAACGTCGCCGAGGTGATCAGCGAGCCGAGCGACTGGCCCAGCGTCTGGCCGATGGCGTCCACATCGTTGGTGATGCGGGACAGCACGTCGCCGTAGCTGACCTTGTCGAAGTATTTGAGCGGCAACCGGTTGATCTTGACCGAGATCGATTCGCGCAGCCGCTGGGCGGTGCGTTGGGTGACGTTGGCCATCATCCAGCTCTGCACATAGCCGAGCACGGCGTATCCCGCGTACAGGGCCACCAGCGTCCAGGCGATGTGGCCCACCGCGCCGAAATCGACCGAGCGCATCACCGGCCTGCCGTTGACGATGGCGGGCAGGCCTTTGACGATCTCGTTGGTCATGTCCTTGAGCTTGTCCGGGCCGACGATCTGGCAGACGGTGCCGATCGCGCCCAGGATGAGTGCGACGATGATGACGGGAAGATAGTTGCGGCAGTAGTTCACGAGTTTGCCCATGACTTTGCCGAAATCATGGGGCTTTTCGACGGCGCGCCTGCCGCCCATTGGTCCTCTTGGCATGGTGTTCAGTCCTTTTCGTTGTGCCTTGCCCCTCCGGTGAGGGGATGTCCGCGTGGGGGAAAAATGCCTTACGCCGTAAGCTCCGACTGGCTGAGCTGGGATTCGGCGATCTGGCGGTATACGTCGCAGTGTTCGAGCAGTTCCCGGTGCGTGCCCTGACCCACGACCTTGCCGTCGTCGAGCACGACGATGCGGTCGGCGTTCATGATGGTGCCGATGCGCTGGGCCACGATGAGTTTGGTGGAGTCCTTGGCTTCGCGGGCGAGCGCGTCGCGCACCTCACGGTCGGTCTTGAAGTCGAGCGCGGAGAACGAGTCGTCGAAGATCAGGATCTCCGGATGCCGGTACACCGCGCGTGCGATGGACAGTCGCTGCTTCTGGCCGCCGGACACGTTCGAGCCGCCCTGTGCGATCGCGGCGGCATATCCGCCATCCATGCGCGCCACGAATTCGCTGGCCTGCGCCACGTCGGCGGCGGCCTTGACGCGCTCCATCCGCTCGGCCGGCAGGCCGGCGTCCTGCGCGGCCTTGTCCGCGGCGAGCAGTGCGGTCTCGCGCTTGCGGCCGGAGGCGGTGGAGCTGTCCGTCATCTCGACCTCCGCCGGATCGCCCGGCTGATCGCCGTAGCTCACGTTGGAGGCCACGGTGCCCTTGAACAGCACGGACTGCTGCGGCACGTAGCCGATCTTGTCGCGCAGGGTCTTCAGGTCGTAGTCGCGCACGTCCACGCCGTCGACCAGCACCTGGCCTTCGCTGACGTCATAGAAGCGCGGCACGAGGTTAATCAGCGACGATTTGCCGGAGCCGGTGGAGCCGATGAACGCCACGGTCTGGCCTTGCGTGGCGGTGAAGCTGATGCCTTCGAGCATCGCTTCGCGCGAGTCCGGGTAGGTGAAACCGACGTTGCGGAATTCCACGGTGCCGCGCTGGCCGGTCTTGGCCACGTCGGCGGCGGTCTTGGTGCCGTTGCCGACGATCGGCTCGGTGTCGAGCACTTCCATGATGCGCTGCGCCGAAACGTCGGCGCGCGGCCAGAGCACGAACACCATGCTCATGAGCAGGAAGCTCATGATGACCTGCACGGAGTAGTTGGAGAACACGACCATGTTGGAGAACACGGAGAGCTTGTCCTTGAGCCCGGCGGCGTCGATCAGGTAGGCGCCGATCCAGTAGACGGCGAGCATCAGACCATTCAGGACGGTGTTCATCAGCGGCATCATGAACGCCATGACGCGGTTGGTGAACAGCTGGGTTTCGGTGAGGTCCTTGTTGGCCTTGGTGAACTTGGACTCCTGGTAGTCCTCGGCATTGTAGGCGCGCACCACGCGCAGGCCGGTGAGGTTTTCGCGGGCCACGAGGTTGATGTTGTCGGTCAGGGCCTGCATCGCCTTGAACTTCGGCATGACCATGGCCATCATGACGGTGATGGACACCAGCAGGACCGCCACGGCGATGCCGGTGGCGAGCGTCCATTCGAAGCCTTCGCCGGCGATCTTGCATACGGCCCATACGGCCATGATCGGCGACTTGACGATGAGCTGCAGACCCATGGTGATGAACATCTGCACCTGCGTGATGTCGTTGGTGGAGCGGGTGATGAGGCTGGCCGTGGAGAACTTGCTCATCTCGGCCGGTCCGAAGGATTCGACCTTGCGGAATTCGAGCGAGCGCAGACGCTGGGTGAACGAGGCGGCCACGCGCGCGGCTATGTAGCCGGTGATGACGGCGCACGCCACGGAGCCGAGCGAGATGAGCAGCATCTTGCCGCCCGCGATCCAGATGTCCTTCATGTCGCTGCCCGGCGTCTCGACCAGCGTGGTGATGTCTGACATATAGTCGGGCAGTTTCAGGTCGAAGTAGACCTGCCCGACGATGGTCACCAGGGCGATGAGCATCTGACCGATCTCCGCTTTGGAGAGGTATTTCATGATGCGAAACATTGGTTTCCCCTTGTGTTGGTTGGGTTGGTTATTGGTTATTGGCGATTGGTTCTTAAGTTGGCTGGGTTATCGGTGATTATCGGTTCACGATGTCTTAATAGTTTCCATTGTTTGATTACTTACACTGTGAGATATTACGCGCACTTCTGCATGTTCGCTGTGAGCGTCCTCAATTAGCCTTGCCGATTAGTTCTCCGCGCGCTTAGCTGCCATGTGTTCAGCCACGCGCTTGTCCCGCTCCACGAATGCCTCACGCACTTGTTCAGCCGTCGGCCGAGGCCGCCCCGGATGGCAAATCGACATATATGTGGTGAACTCAGACACCAGGTCAACGAATTCGCGCGTGCGCCGCTCCCCCATTTGCGAGAAAATCCAGCAAATTGCGGAACGCATTTCCTCTATCATCCGATGAGACTGCTCGCGCCCGGAATCAGTGAGATTCACGCGAATAATGCGCCGATCCTTGGAATCAATGTCACGCGTGACCCAGCCTTTTTTCTCCAGAGACGACAGCACAGTGGAGATGCGGCCGGAACTGGCCTGCAGCGCCGACGCCAATTGCGATGGCGTTTGCGTCCCCTTCATGGACAGCTCCCGGAGCACGAACTGCTCACCATGGGCTCCACGAGTGAATTCCCTCTGCATTGTCGAACGATTGCCCCACACGCTGGCATACAGTTCACTAACTGCTTCCTGCTCAAATCCCATAAGAGCACCATCCATTTCCATTCGCTACACGGCAGAGCGCCGCAAACATCCCAAGAATATCTCACACCGTAAACAATTCGCTACTAGAAACTATTTTTGGAACGCATAATGCACACACTCCACGCTCTTTGATATTCTGAAAGCCGCATAGATATTCACTTCGGGGCGTCGTCTAAGAATATTTGCTGGGCCAACGGTAGCGACGTTGGCATTGTGCTCCATGAGGTATCTGGTCGAAAAGGCGGACGAAGACAGACCAGTTGGGCGGAGCGCGCCCATACCTCAAAACCATTGCAATTATTCGCTTTGACCATTTTCGTGGAGTCACGAAAATGGTCATGAAAAACATAAGGACACACCCATGAACCGCGACGAAATCACACGCAAAACCAGCGAACTCAGCACTCCCGATACGCCTGCTATCTCATTGCTCAAAACGGTGATCCAAAGAAAGAAGAAGTGGCACTTCTCCAGAGCTATTTTGCCGTTCAGACTCGCAAAACGGAAATCATTGAGCAACGCATGGGAGAAATCAGCCGGCTCGCCGGCCGAGAGGCCCTTGCCACTGCAGAGAAGAAACTCTATCCGTATACCCAAATCACACACAACAAAACCGCACAAGTGCACATGTACACGCCCAACCACGCCGCAGAACGCCGGCAAGGATGTGATACAGGCCACAGAAAGCGTTGTACCGCCTAGGCAATGCAACAATTGTCCGCTATGCTCTGAAGGCAGATGGCGGCACGGATGCCATCCCAAAGAGGGGGTATGACCATGATTCGGGGTATGAACCTATGCAGCATCGCCGGCTGCACGCACGAAGCAGAAGAAGCGGGCATGTGCAACATGCATTTCACATCGGCGCTGGTTCACGGAGCGCTGCACTACACTGCGGGCGGACGTCCGTCGCACTGCTGAGCGCAACAACAAAGCAAAACAACCAGTAACGCTCAACGGCTTCCACATGTTCATGCTCTAATTGCATGTACTTGCAGACACAATGGCCGGTCTGAGCCAGCTGCCCTCGCATGGAGCAGCTGGCTCAGACCGGCCATTATTGTTGCTTTGTACTGTTTGCACTGTATTGCGCCTGCATTGCGCAAGCTCGGGCGCACTCGGGTGCACTCGCTGAGTAGCGTGAATCGCAGATTGCTCAATAGCAACGCAATCCACGCTACTCAGCAGTTGCCATGGTTATGCGCGGCGTTTGCGGATGACGAGCAAGGCACCAGCCGCAGCTGCCAGCACCACAACCACGACCGCAATGGCAGCCCCCGTATTCGAAAGGGGCGCAGCGCCATTAGCAGCCGGCTTATTCGTGGCAGTGCTACCGGGCTTAGCAGTGTTGCCAGGATTGTTGGTATCGCCGGGCTTCTGCTCTCCAGGGCCGGGAGTGACCTCCGTGGCCGTGACCGTGACTTCGAACGTCGCGTTCACGCCACGATAAGAGACGGTGATGGTCCTCGTGCCTGCGGTGGCAGAATCAAAGCCAGTGAACTTCAGATCACCATCAGTTGGATCAATCAGCTTGCGCAGCGTTTCAGTATCGCCGACTTTGTAAATGGCGGATACCTTCACATCGGCAGCGTTGAACTTATCGCCTACCTGATAGGAATCCTTGGTCACTTCCACAGCAAGCTCAGCCAACTGAGGCAGTTCGCCGAATGTCACTGTGTAGGTTTTCGCCGTGCCATCCTCAGCAGTTACAGTCACCGTGGCCACGCCGTTGTTCTCGGCCGAAGCCTGCTCCACTTGCACCGTAGCCTTTGCGTCAGCAGCAGTCGCCTCCACCGTCGGGTAGGAAGCAACATCTCCGGCCAGCGCACCGGCATATTTAGTGGTATCCGCGGAGAATCCGTCAACCGTCTTGCCATCCACAGTCAGATCAGCAAGATTGGCGTTACTAGACGGCTGCGGCTCTGGTGTCGCTTCACCTTCGGCGATGCGTACTTCAGCGATCTTGGCATAGTCATTGCCATCGGCGTAGGTGAAGTTGAGGCGAATGCCCTTGGTGGCGGGCAGAGCGCTCACATCGGCTTCCGTCACGGCTCCAGCAGCACCATTCACAGTGACTGCCGGCAGCGTGGCATCAGTCCACGTGGCGCTGTCTTCAGCTAGGTACGATACAGTGAAGCTCTTCGGAGCGGCCTCGCCCTTGGCCTTATCCACCGCAACGCTGAGCTTGCCCAGCTGATATGCCTTATCGAAGGTGTAGCTGAGCCACGGCGAGGTGTCGCCGGTGCCCCAGTTCGACCAGTTGGTGCTCAGGTTGTTGTCGCAAGTCAGGTCGGCCGTAGAAGCGGAGGCCCAGCTACTGGCCGGCTCATACTTCGAGGCCGCAGCGGACGAGCAGAACAACCGGGCAAGGTTGCTTTCCACAGTCACGGTGAACGTGGCGGTTACTGAAGAATCAGCGACAAGACGCACCGTCACGGTTTGCTCGCCCAATTTGGTGGTGTCGAAGCCTTCCAGCGTGTATTCGCTTGGCTCCAGCACACGCGTTTTGCCATTGGTGAGCGTGGCGGTAACCGTCACGTCCCGAAGCGCGAGCATCTGCCCCTTGGCGATAGTGGCTTCAGGGTCCTTAGCCGCGATGGACTCCACAGCAGCAGTCTGCGAACCGAACGCAGTGCCGTTGAAGGCCACGGTGAATGCGCCGGCATTGCTGTTCGACGTGGCGAAAGCACCGGCATCGAGCCCGGTTACGTCCGCACCGGTCAGCGTTACCGTAGCGACATCCTGCCATTCATCGTTCGCGGAAGCACGCCAGTAGCCTTTCAGAGTATCGGTTGAGGTGCGCTCCAGCTTGAGCTGCACTTGGTCGCCGAAGCCGGTACCAACATGCGATGTTTCCTTATCGATGTAGCCATCGGCATTGGAATCGTACTGCATGTAAATGCCGCTTGGGCTGGCAAGTAACGTGGCATATCCCTTGCCGCCGTTAGCGTCAGCAAGACCGTTACGAACCACCAGGCCGGCACGCGGATCGCCATTACCGCCCAAGTCGAGCGGCTTGACCGTGGTTTCCAACGTTTCGTTCACGTCCAGAGCATCAGGCTGGTACACCGCGCTGCCCTCGTTGCGATCCGTCCAGACACCACGATTGGCGTTGTCCGTAACGGTGAAGTCATAGGTACCGCCGGATGCGGCGACCTGGCACGCGCTGCCGCCCTTCCAATGGGCTTCCTTCCAACTTCCGGAAATCGGGTTGGAGCAGGAAACGTCGATGGTTCTGCGGAATGTGCGGCCCGGGTTGAAGTTGCTGCTCTCGGCAAGAGTGCCTGTAATGGTGTAGGTTCCCGGCACATTGAATGCGTAGGTGCTGCCGGCAGCCTTGGTCGACTTGCTGACTGCCGTACCGCCTTCCACATTCCATGTCACCTTGGTAGCAATGGTATCGTCGCCTTCCTTGACGTTGACGGTGTCCGGCAGAGTAACGGTTCCGCCCGTGTTCACGGTCTTCGGGAGATCATCGCCGGTTTCCACAGTCCAGTTGACCAGCTTGCCCTTGGCGCTACCATGGTTGTCCCAATAGTTCAGATCCCAGCCGTCGGGCTCGCCTTCTTGAGCAGGATTATGCATTTCGATGGTGCCGTTCTCACCGATGGTCAGCGGCAGCCAAACATAGGTGGAATCGGCTTTACCGGAATCCCAACGGTCACCAAGGTAGATGAAGTGACCTTTCTCCTGGTCTACTGCGAGCACACTAGCCGACTGCGAACCGAATGTGGTGCCGCGGGTATCGCCCACAGACAACAGACCATCCGCGCCTTCCGGCATGTTGTTGTACCACGTGTTCTCGTTGGCATCGTCCTTTTCCACGCCACGGGTCCAGCTTCCCAGCATGGAGTCGGCGGTGTAGTAGGTCTGCTTGTTCGGGTCCCAGCCGGTTGCACCAGATGCGATGATGTTGTAACGCCCGTCATATTGGAATACGGCAGGAGCTTCCAGCGAACCATTTTGTTTGACGATTTGGAAATCTTCGCCACGCACCGGGGCATCCGTAGTACCGTCTGCAAGAATGTATGGGTACTGCCCGTCAGCAGAGTACTGCTTTTGTCCCTCGGACTGGTCCACATTCGTGGTCTTGACTACATTGGTGTAATCATCGTTAAGCTTGGCGATATACAGCGTGGCATTGGCTTCGGAAGAATACAGTACATAGGCACTGTCGTCCTTCGGATCCACGAACACAGTCATATCGCGGCTGTCACCGTTCTCACCCCAGCTGGGGTTACCTGCGGCTTCTTTCCAATTGTTCTGGTTAGGCAAACGATAGGCACCCACCATAGTGAACGGGCCCGCCGGATTGTCGGAAACAGCCACGCCCGCAAGTGCACGTGCATAGTTGGAACCGCCCGGCGTGGTGCTTCCATCGGAATGCCACCACAGCACGTATTGCTTGTTCTTCTTGTTGTAGATGATCTTCGGACGCTCGAAAATGCCCTGTACGGAATCAACCGCGCCATCACCATCCTGATCGGGGTTGGTGTTGAGGTACGGGAAGATTGCGTCGGCCTTGGCAGCGTCCACACTGCCGTCGGACTTGGTCAGGTTGTAGGCCTTGTCGAAGTAGGCGTAATCGGCATTGCTCTTATCCGTCAACTGAGATTTGCTGGTCACCGCACGCAGCGCCACACCAAGATCGGTCCAGTTGTATAGATCTGTCGACATATAAGCATGAACACCGGGGCTGTTGTCGTAACCGTTAGAACGGTCTTCGCCATACCAGTAGTAGGCGTCGCCAACCTTGACCACTTGGCCACCGTGCGCTTGGATGTGTGTGCCGCCATTATCATTGGCGTTCTTGGCATACCAATATGGCTGGAAGTAATCGCTAGCGTTCTTGCCCGGATCGGCTGTGGGCTGGAACTTGGTGTATGTCGGCACTTGGCCGATGGTAGGCAGGTAATCCACACCTGCCGCACTGGCACTTGCAGCGGCCAGCCCGCATGACAATAGCGTTGCCGCGGCGGTAATTGCCGCGATAAGAGCGCCCTTGCCCTTATTGTTTATCTTCATTGATTTGGTTCCTTGATTGATGATAACGGTTTTTTGAACAAACAGTTATGTCGCTATCCGCGAAGTCAGAAAAGGGCCGACAAATCAATATACCGATACTGAAAACTCAGTATTCAACTTGTCGGACCAATTATGCTCAAAGAGCGGAGGAACCGGCCGGCAATAGTCAATATTGCCGGCTTGTTCCTTCCCCCATTACTGTGCGAGGGTGCTATGCACGCTTGCGCAGCATGAACCCGCGGCAGCGGCCAGCAGAGCGACAGCGCCAGCGATGGCGGCAACATTGGAACCGGTGTTGGCCACCGTGTTCTTGTTGCCGTTGCCGGTGGCACCGGGCTTGTTGGTGCTGCCGGGCTTCTGTTCTTCAGGGCCAGGGGCGACTGCGTTGGCCTTGACCGTGACGTTGAAGGTCGCGGTCACACCACGGTAGGAGACGGTAATCGCCTTCTTGCCTGCGGTGGTGGAGTCGAACGAGCCAATCGCAAGCTGCGGGTCGTCAAGAGCGACCGGCACTTCCTTGGTCTTGTCGCCACTCTGGTAGACGGCAGTAACCTTCAGACCGGCGGTATCGAGCTTGTCGCCGGTGGGGGTCTCGGGCTTTGTGCCGGCCAAGA
>OAZZ01001120.1_pt1 | contig 10854 bp, 10 predicted proteins | sample 1495051 | NCBI WGS metagenome assembly OAZZ01 (sample SAMEA2579977, study PRJEB22360) | human gut metagenome
ATGTTTTAGAACCACTAAAGATCCCTGCTGGTACTGTTGGAATTGGAGTTAAGGCTACAAGATGGCCATTTTGTTTTTCGTTGAAGTTTTTCATGTATGCTGTATGTTGTTCAACGTTAAAATCTACTTCACCATCACTCAACACTTGATCTGCTTGTACCAAGTCAGACATGTCTACACCTTTAAAGGTATATCCTTGTTTTTCCAAAATTGGTTTTACACCTTTTTCAAACAATTCAGAGTATGGGCCTTGAGATTTACTATAAGTTAATTCTTTTTTAGCACCATTATCACTATTGTTTGAGCCGCAGCCTGCGATAAAAGCTACACTAAATACTAATGCTGCACCAAGGGCAAGAAGCTTTTTAAATTTCATAGTATTTTCTCCTATACTTTCACAATCAATATAACTAAAATCTATTTCATCAAATTAGGAACGACGCACACGACGTGCAAAGTAGTTGCCTATTGTTTGAATAATTTGAACAAAAATAATTAAAATAACAACGGTAAATAACATCAATGGGAAGTTCAACCGTTCATAACCATAGGTGAGGGCCAAATCACCTACACCACCAGCACCAATAGCACCAGCCATAGCAGTAGCACCGATTAGACCAATAGTACCCGTTGTAATAGATAAAATAAGCGAACCCTTTGCTTCTGGTAAAAGAAAATGCCAAATCACTTCAAAATGAGAGGCCCCCATCGATTGTGCTGCTTCGATAATACCTTTATTAACCTCTAGAATCGAGTTTTCAAACAACCGAGCTAAATACGGTGCAATAAATATTACAAGCGGAACAATAGCCGCCGTTGTTCCTACGCGCGTACCTACAATCATCTTAGTTAACGGTAATATAAACACCATCAAAATGATAAATGGTACAGAACGCACAACATTAACAATTGTATTTGTAATGGTATAAACAATACTATTTTTAACGATACCATTAGGATTTGTTACTACTAGTGTGACTGCGATAATTAGACCTAGTACTGTACCAATGAATAGAGATAGGAACACCATATATAATGTCTGTTCTGCGGCTAATAATAACTGCGATCCTGGAACACCAAGTTCTTGCATGAAGAAATCCATTATAGTGTCACCTCCTGCCATTCAATACCTTGAGCAATAAGATACTCTTTTACTTTGCCCACCTCAAGATCATCGCCAATAAACTGAACAATAAATATACCAAGCACAGTATGTTCTAATTCTGTTACCGTAGCAAATAATACACTCGTTTCTAAATCAAAGGTTTTATTAATATGATATAGAACATTATCTGTCGTATTATTTCCTAAGAAATGCATCTTAAGAATTGTGTATGGCCTTTTATCACAAGCTAATGTATGTTTCACTGTTGATGGAATTTCATCAGGAATTACAGTCCTAACAAATCGCTTTGTTGTTTCGTGTTTAGGTTTACTAAACACCTCAAGTACAGATCCGCTCTCTATGAGCTTTCCATGCTCCATAACTACAACTCGATTACATATTTTCTGAATTACATCGATCTCATGAGTCACGATAACTACTGTTACTCCTAGTTCACGATTAACACGTTCTAGTAATTGTAATATAGATTCTGTCGTATCAGGATCTAGAGCACTAGTTGCTTCATCACAAAGCAATATGGATGGATCTGTAGCTAATGCACGGGCAATACCAACGCGTTGTTTTTGACCACCAGATAATTCTCCAGGATATGCATTTGCTTTATCGCCCAAATCAACAAAGTCTAATAAGGTTTTAACTTTTTTATCAATGTCGGATTTTGGCACCTTATTAAGAATTAGTGGGATAGCCACATTATCATACACCGATTTAGCATTCAACAAATTGAACTGTTGAAAAACCATACCGATGCGCTTACGGACCTTTCTAAGCTCATTAAAACTTAAACCATTGATATTCACACCATCTATTTCAACATGACCAGAGGTAGGTACCTCTAAGGCATTAATCATGCGAAGCAGTGTAGATTTACCAGCTCCACTAAAGCCAATAATGCCAAATATATCGCCTTTTTCTATGGTAAAGTTTACATCAGATAATGCAGTAACCTTTTGCATATTAACGTCAAACTCTTTCGTTACATTTCGTATAGCAATCACTGTACCACCTCTTTCCCTATGTATTAGTAGGAATTAATATTTTTCTAAAACATATCTTTAAAGTATGTTTTAATTGTATACTTAGATTACTACAATTTATAATGACTGTCAAACACAAAAAAAGAACCTCAAAACTAAATGAACTGCACCTCCAAAAATTGTGTCCAAATTTTGGGGTGCAGTTCAAAAAAGGTTGAGGTTCTTTTATTTATCTATATCGATTAAATAAGTACAATGATCCTAGTATAATTGGCGCTCCAATATAGAGTCCCATATTAGGATATTCTCCTAATAAAAAGGCTGCTACTACGGCTGCCACGATTGGCGAAATATACATAAAATTGGTTACATCCGAAACTTTTTCAGCATGTTCAAAGGCATAGCTCCAGAATACGAATCCTAATGCACTGGAAAAGAATGCTAGGTATACCATAGCAAGCTTCGCAGTAATTGGTGCGGCTCCAATCATTTCAATAGCATGATCTGCAAAAGGTAGTGCCATAATGGCACCTGTAAACATGGACCACATAGCGATAGTAATAGAGTTATAACCTTTCAGACTAAGCCCACGATTTAGAATATTATAAACCGCAAACAGTATCATACCAATCAACGTCCATATAGCCCCCATTGGAATGGTCAGAGTGGAATTCCAAAGAATAATAACGGCCACACCCATAAAAGCAGTTATGGTGAAGATCCAACCTATAGGACGTATTTTATCCTTATAGACTACCAATGCCATCAATGCTGTAGTCATCGGTGTCAAAGCCATAATAATACTAGATGTAGCGGCCGGTATTGTTCGTAATCCTTCATTAAAAACGACTTGATAAACGAAGTTTCCTGTAGCCCCTAACAGAATATATAGGCCCCACTCACGCCAAGATGTAGGTATATGTAATCCCTTAAATACACCAATAATTAGCATGAGTATAGCACCACCTACAACCCTCGCTACCGAGAGTGTCAATGCATCTACTGATTGCAATGCTACTTTACCAAAAGGAAACGCCGTAGCCCAAACGGCAATGGTGGCAGATGCCCCTAAAATGGCTTTCATACGATTTGTCATTAGCATCCACCTTTCTACGTAACTCTATAATCAATACTATCTAAATATTACCATAATAAGGCCCTACAATTCCAAGAAAATCCATCACCATATATCGAATGCTTTCCATTTATTGATATAAGTTTTCATTATTTAAAGATAATGCAAAAATTAGTTCTTTCAAATATACATACCCAAATAAAGCAAGCTAAGTACTACATTTTCAATATATTTATATAGTGTTTTCAATATTATTAAATTATAAATAACATCTATTCTTACGAAATTTGCATAATATGTATTGAAAATCCATATCATTTATATATTGTGAGTTTTAGATAAACATTGTACACTAGATATATCAAAATCTATAGTTATATCCATTTATGGAGGTGCAAAATGCAACATACTGCATGGAAAGATTTTAACACAGGTGTGTGGGATAAAGCGATTGACGTACGCGACTTTATCCAAAGAAACTATGTTCCCTATGAAGGGGACGACTCCTTCCTAGTTGGTCCTACAGAACGTACTACAAAATTGTGGGACAAGGTAATGAAACTATACGAAGAAGAACGCGAAAAAGGTGGCATGCTTGATGCCGATACTTCCGTGGCAACACACATCACTGCGCATGCGCCAGGATATATCGACAAAGACCTTGAAACAATCGTTGGTTTACAAACTGATAAACCTCTAAAACGCGCTATGTTCCCTTATGGCGGCCTTCGTACAGCAAAATCCGCTATCGAAGAATATGGCTTTAAAATGGATCCTCAAACAGAGGACTTCTTCAAAAAGCACCGTAAAACGCACAATGACGGCGTATTCGATGTTTACACTCCAGAAATGCGTGCCGCTCGTACAGCACACATCGTAACTGGTTTGCCAGATGCATACAGCCGTGGCCGTATCATCGGTGACTATCGTCGTATCGCTCTATATGGTATCGATTACTTAATCGAAGAGAAAAACCAAGAATTCAACATCACTATGGGTGATATGCTTGAGGACATAATCCGAGACCGCGAAGAGATCAAAGATCAAATTCGTTCCTTGAAAGAATTGAAAGAAATGGCTGCATCCTATGGTTACGATATTTCCGAACCAGCTAAAGATGTTAAAGAAGCTATGCAATGGATTTACTTTGGCTACCTAGGCGCTATCAAAGAACAAAATGGTGCCGCTATGTCCATCGGCCGTAACTCTACATTCCTTGATATCTACGCTGAACGCGACCTTCGCAACGGCACATACACTGAAGAACAAATCCAAGAATTCGTAGATCATTTCATCATGAAATTGCGTATGGTTCGCTTTGCACGTATTCACGAATACAACAACTTGTTCACAGGCGACCCTGTTTGGACTACGGAATCTATCGGTGGTATGGGTACTGACGGCCGTACATTGGTTTCCAAAATGTCCTTCCGTTACCTACATACATTGACTAACCTTGGTCCTGCTCCAGAACCAAACCTCACTGTATTATGGTCCCCTCGCATGCCTATCGGCTTCCGCCGTTTCTGTGCGAAGTTATCTATCGAAACATCTTCTATCCAATACGAAAACGACGAATTGATGCGTCCTAACTCCGGTGATGACTACGCTATCGCATGTTGCGTATCCCCAATGCGTATTGGTAAAGAAATGCAATTCTTCGGTGCTCGTTCTAACCTAGCAAAATGCTTGCTTTATGCAATCAATGGCGGCGTCGATGAAAAATTGAAGAAACAAATTGGCCCTAAATACCGCCCTATTACATCCGAATACTTAGACTTTGACGAAGTATGGGAAAAATTCGACGACATGATGGAATGGTTGGCAGGCGTATATGTAAACGCATTGAACATCATTCACTACATGCATGATAAATACGCTTATGAAAAACTAGAAATGGCATTGCATGACCGCAAGGTAACTCGCTGGTTTGCAACTGGCATTGCTGGTTTATCCGTAGTAGCTGACTCCTTGTCCGCTATTAAATACGCTAAGGTAAAACCTATTCGTGACGAAAACGGCATTGCTGTTGACTTCGAAATCGAAGGTGAATTCCCTAAATATGGTAACGATGACGATCGTGTAGATAGCTTGGCTTCCATGGTTGTATCCACATTTATGAACAAGGTGCGTAAACATCCTACATACCGTCAATCCGTTCCTACTATGAGCTTGTTAACAATTACTTCTAACGTAGTATATGGTACTGCAACAGGTTCCACACCAGACGGCCGTAAGGCTGGTCAAGCATTCGCTCCTGGTGCTAACCCTATGCATGGTCGTGACTCTCACGGTGCTGTAGCTTCGTTGTCTTCCGTTGCAAAAATGCCATGGCGCGATTGCTCTGACGGTATTTCCAATACCTTCTCTATCGTTCCAGACGCATTAGGTAAATCTGGTGAAACATTTGTATCCGTAGGCGATTTTGATATTGAGTTAGACCCTTCTCAATTGCCTAACAGCAATACAAACTTCGCTTGCAGCGAACCAAATGTTACTATAGAGGAAGATAAATAATCTTCCGCCGTATTGTATGCTTTCACCGGCATCAGTACTCATATTTTGGTTGAAAGGAGGAATACCCATGAGCAACCAACAACAAGTGGATAACTTGGTAGAATTATTGGATGGCTACTCCCAAAAGGGCGGTCACCATTTGAACGTTAACGTGTTCACTCGTGAAACATTGTTAGACGCTCAAAAACATCCTGAGTTGTATCCTCAATTGACTGTTCGTGTATCTGGTTATGCAGTACACTTCAACAAATTGACGAAACAACAACAAGATGAAGTTATTTCCCGTACATTCCATCAACAAATCTAATCGAGGTTTTCTATGACAGGACGTATTCATTCACTAGAAACGATGGGTACGGTTGATGGTCCAGGCATGCGCATGGTAGTGTTTCTTCAAGGATGCCCCATGCGTTGTGCCTATTGCCATAATCCAGACACGTGGAATGAAGAAAGCCAAGAAGCTAAGTTTATGACCGTCGAAGAGATTTGGCAGCAATACGAACGTAACCGTCAGTTCTATACGAACGGTGGCATTACTGTCACAGGTGGGGAAGCATTGATGCAAATTGACTTTGTCATCGAGCTTTTCACATATTTTAGTGAAAGAAACGTCCATACCTGTTTAGATACAAGTGGAATTTGTTTTGATCCCCACCAAGAGGTGGCATATCGTAAGTTACTGAGCGTAACGAGTCTCGTCATTTTGGATATTAAGGACATCGATCCTACTGTCCACAAATGGCTAACCGCACAGCCTTTAGAACCAATCCTTCAATTCGCAAAACTGACAGCTGATGTAAATGTGCCGATTTGGGTGCGTCACGTGGTGGTACCTACTATTACAGACAACGCAGATCGTCACTATAGGCTAGGCTTTTTCTTAGGCTCACTCCGCAACTTACAAGCCGTCGACTGTTTACCATATCATGTGATGGGTGTTGCTAAATACAAGGAATTAGGTATCACTTACCGCCTTGATGGCATCCCGGCCGCTACAAAGGATTTAGCTGCCAAAGCGAGCAAAACCGTTGTAGAAGGCATAAAAGCATATCGTAGACATTGGTGGTGTCCCATCAAAACACCAACTAATCATAATCAAGTTTGAGGATAACTACCTCCCTTGATATATATACTATATATATTAAAAACTTGATCTATGATCTAGCCCTAAACGAAAATAACCCCTGACCACACAACCGGTCAGGGGTTATTTGTCTATCTATTAAGAGACAACATTAATAGGTTCACCTTTCAAAAAGGCTTGTACATTATCTCGAATAATGCCTACCAAGCGTTGGCGTGTTTCAAGACCTTTCCATCCCATATGAGGTGTGATAATAACATTATCCAGTGTATATAAAGGGCTATCCTCTACTGGAGGTTCTACCTCTTGTACATCAAGGCCTGCACCTGCAATGCGTTTAGCCGCTAATGCTTCACAAAGGTCTGCTTCATTAATGAGTGCACCACGACCAGTATTAATGATGACTGCCGATGATTTCATCTTAGCGATTGTATCCTTATTAATCATATGTTTAGTTTGCTCATTCAATGGGCAATGCAATGTAATATAATCACTATGTTCTAGTAATTCATCAAGGCTTACATAACGAATACCGTCACCATCTGCCTTTGGTGTGCGCGTATGAACCAAGATATTCATACCTAGTGCCTTTGCTACTTTGATGACTTCCATACCGATGTGACCAGCGCCAACCACACCTAGTGTTTTACCATTTACTTCTGTATGGCTAACTTGTAGATATTTTGTAAAATTACTGCGGTCACCTTTAGCGAGCATACCGATTTGTTGCTGCATAGTAGATGAAAAATTGAGAAGCATCATAATCACAGTATGTGCCACACGTTCCGTACTATATGCAGGGATATTGCACACCGTAATCCCTTTTGCACGCGCCGCATCAAGGTCGATATTATTATATCCAGTACCCGCTTCTACGATGAGTTTTACTGAGTCAGGGAATTGTGAGAGTAAATCCGCCCCTACTGGCAATTCTTTGGTCACCACCACACGAGCCCCTTGAATACGTTCAATAACTTCTTCATTAGTGCTATCGTCATAGACCTGTACATCATTTGATAAAACAGAAAAATCTAGTAAATGATCGTAGTTCATCTTGCTAGCATTAACTACTACAACTCGTTCGTTCATCATATCCTCCTCTATGTTTCTATGATTTGTGAAAGCATCTTATATACTAATTATACTACTAAAAGCTGTGAATTATACGTCATATTCAATATCATCCTATACTAATTATGACTAATAACATCTAGATAATAAGTGTAAATGAAATTTTAGCATAAACTTTCACAAAAACTATTGTTTAATTCCCTAAAAGTTATACAATAAAAGTAATGTATTTTAGGAGTGAAATGATCATGAGACCAACATATTTAACGATTGATACAAGCTTGGTTCGCGAGAACCTACGCAAAATAAAAGACAGTCTCCCTGAGTGGAGTACATCCACAGCTGTTATCAAGGCCAACGGCTATGGTCACGGTAGCGTTATGATGGGACGTATCGCTGTTGAAGAAGGTTATGAATCCTTAGCTGTCGCGATTCCAGAAGAATCTGTACCACTTCGCAATGCTGGTATTATGGTTCCTATTTATCTATTGGGCCTTACGAGACCACAATCCTTTGAACTTGTAGCGGATACCAATTCTATTCCTGCTGTTTGCGAATCCACAGATTTAGAGGCTCTTAACAAGGTGGCTGACAACCACGATATGATTATCCGTGTCGCCGTAGCTGTAGATACAGGCATGCATCGTATAGGCATTAAACCAGAGGATGCGGTAGAGTTCATTAAGCGCGTTGAATCCTATCCAAATCTTGCAGTAGATGGATTCTTTTCACACATGAGTAATGCCGATGCAGCAGACCAAAGTCACGCTCATGGACAGGCCCAAAAGTTCCATACAATGGTGGATGAAATTCGCGCCTTTAGACCTGATGCGGACTATCGATTTTCTCTCGCCAACAGTGCCGGTCTATTATCCGTAAAGGACAGTCTATTCACAGATGCACGACCAGGTATCATCCAATACGGCATCATGCCATCTCTCGATGTGCCAAATCGACTAGGTCTAAAACCGGTTCTCTCCTTCCACAGTGAAGTCGTTCATGTACAACATCTCGAAGCAGGCGAAGGCATTGGTTATGGATCTACCTATGTCACACCAGAGCCTATGACAATCGCTACCATTCCTGTAGGCTACGCCGACGGGTATCCACGCAGCCTATCTAATCGTGGTACCGTTCTCATCCAAGGTACCCGTTGCCCTGTTGTAGGACGCATTTGTATGGACCAATTCATGGTAGCAATACCTGATACGATTACGGTCAAACCAGGCGACAAGGTAGTACTATTGGGTTCTCAAGGTCATGAAAGCATCTCTGCCCTTGAAATTGCAGCCCTTGCCTCCACCATTCCTTATGAAATCTTCTGTGGCTTCTCTGATCGCGTGCCACGACAATACATATAAAATAAAGAGGATGACACCAGTGATTTCAATGTCATCCACAAAAGCAAAAGCACCACCGAAATTCGGTGGTGCTTTTATTCTCCTATACCATACACATATGGATTGTGTGTGTTGTGTGTGTATTGTGTGTTGTGAGAGAGATATTTTATATACATCATGTATATACTTATGAATTGGGAAGGAACCCTTCATAAGGAGGCCCTAAGGAGACAGACGGCATAGGAGAGAGTCAATGTTTGTCTGATCCACCAAAGGGCCCGCATCGGGGTGCACTGGGAGATTCTATGCACCCCACGCGCCGATGGAATGACGCGATGCATGTGTATTGGTATAGTAGATTATTTATGAGCTTTATCTGCTTTTTCAGCCTTTACCGCTGGTGCAGGTTGAGCTTTTTTATTGGATTTTACGACCTTAGTTGTTTTATGGTCTTTTTTATCCGCTTTTATAACCTTTGTTGTTTTTGCATCCTTTTTATCTGCTTTTGCAACTGCAGGAGTTGTATCAGCATCCATGGACGCAGCTGCAGGATTAGCTACAGCAGGAACTACGACAGGTTGTGCATTTCCGTTTACTGCAGGTTTTACAGCTTCAACTGTTGCAGGTTGAGCAGCTTCAGGCGCTACAGGTTTAGCAGTTTCAGCCACTGCAGGTTTAGTATTTTCATTTGCTACAGGTTTAGTAGCTGCAGACACATCAATTTTTGGTGTTGTTGCTTCTTGTTTTACTACTGGTGCAGTTTGTACTGCTTCTTTAACGACCGGCACAGGTTGTACTTGTGGGGCTTCTGCTGCATAAGCAACTACGCTAGTGCCTAATACACCAGCTACTGCCAATGCAAGGCTAGTTCTTACGATAGATTTCTTCATCATGTCCTCCTAAGTTTCAAATAGTTAATCGCATATAGGTTATATTACTTAACCTAGCTACAATCACATCTGTTTACCACCTAGGCCTATGGCGGCTAACTGAGACCATCTTAGCCACCGCGTATGAGATGTAAATTAAGATATCTGAACTACCCAATTTATTGCATGAAATATATATGAATTTTTGGCTAAATTTCTATAGAATTTTTACAAACACGATTCATGAATTATCAATTCATATTATGGCTGATAATTTCTATGAAAGCCCATACTATGCAACCTCTCCCATATTAGTAAATACTAATTTTTTCAATATGATAGATAGCTAGATAATTCATGAGTAAATTTTTAGAAAAAACTCTACACATACAAAAAATCCACATGAACCGACCCCTTAATGTTAGACCAAAAATCTTAACGTTAAGGATGTCGGTTTTTCTAAAAAATTACTTCCATTTTTACTTCCACTAAGTATATATTATCGGAAGTGAATGTTTTCCTATGCCTGAAAAGCATAGACTATTAATGAGAATGAGTGAGTATCTAATACTTTACAAAATTATTGATAAGTTGTAATATAATAAATGACTAAAGAAAGAAATAATTTGCATCGCTTAATGCAAAAGAAAAAGACGGTACTGAGAATACCGTCTTTTTTATATGTGCTAGTTACTTGCTAAGATATCTATCTAGCCACTTGCAGATGTAGTGACAAGTTACACCTGCTACGATAGATACTATTAAAGAAAGAAATAATTCTAGCAACGCTAAACC
>OAZZ01001122.1_pt1 | contig 10830 bp, 8 predicted proteins | sample 1495051 | NCBI WGS metagenome assembly OAZZ01 (sample SAMEA2579977, study PRJEB22360) | human gut metagenome
CGTCCTAAGAATTATCTCCCTAAAGCGGCGTAAAGCCCCCTCTGACGAGGGGGCTGTCTGCTTATTCAATCACCACTGACGCGGGGTGTAGTCCCAGTTGTCGAAGGTGACCTCGATGGGCTCGGTCCAGAACTTGTGGTTCTTGACACCGGTCTCCGGGTCAACGTGGAGCATCCAGCCGTTCTTCTCAGGGGACTCGATGGAGAGCTTGAGTTGGTAGGTGCCGGCCTTGTCGAGCTTGACGTTGGCGCCGTAGTGCGGGCCGTCGGAGGCGTTCATCTGCATGAAGGTACCGGAGGTGGCCTGGCCGCCCTCGACTTCCTTGCCGGTGGACTTGTCGATGATGGTGTAGTTCACAGTCAGGTCAGGGACGAAGTCGCCCTTGCCGTAGCCGTAGTCGGTGCCTTCCTGGGAGGCGTGGATGTCGGCTTCCAGGTGGAAGGAAGCGTCAGCAGCCTTCAGACCCATGGAAGCAGGGTACATGTCGATGGGCTGGAAGTAGACGGCGCCCACGGTCAGCGGGCCAGCGGCCTTGTCCTGCTCCTTGGCGGTGCCGGAGGGGCCGACCGGGACCTCTTCGAAGCCGGAGGTCTCAGTCGGGGCGTCGGCCTTCTTGGAGTCGTCTTTCTTGGCGGTGTCGGAGGAGCTGGTCGAGGACTTGGTATCGGAAGCGTTGTTGGTGGAACCGCAAGCAGCCATCGAAACAGCCATGGAGCCGGCGAGCAGCACGCCGAGCAGAGCGGCAAGCTTCTTGTTCTTCATCATTTCTCTTATTCCTTCTGTTGTGGTGAATGGATTATTCACGACTTATCTGTTTTTAGTTGTGGCGGCGTGGGCTGGAATCGCTTCCATTGCCATGTCGCAAGTTGTGTTGCGCGAGATGGTCGCACCGGGCGTTGTGCTACGCCTGCGCGCTCTCCTCGTCAGCCTTCGCGTCCGACTTGCTCGCACCGGCCGCAAGCCGGGCCTTGGCCTTACGCTGTTTGGCAAAGCCAACCACGAACAGCGCGATGACGGCGATGGCTGCCAGTACCTGGGCGATGATGCATTCGGCGTACGGGTAGAATCCGAGCCAGTCGTTGGTGGGAACGCCCGGCAGGTAGTTGGCGGGCAGCAGGTCGCCCTCGATGAGCGCGTGCACGCCGCCGCCGGCGAAGACAACCACCAGCACGGACATGAGGATCGAGGTGACCAGGAAGAACGGGCCAATCGGAATCTTCACGGAGGTAAAGCGAATCACCAGGAAGATGATCACGAGCACCACGGCGGCGGCGAGTGCGCCGACCACCATGCCATGCGTATCCTGGCTCATCGTGTAGATTGACTGGTAGAAGATCACGGTTTCAGCGCCCTCACGGAACACGGCGAGGAAGCTCAGCATGGCGAGCGAAATCACCGTGCGGGAAGCCACCTTCTTGCCGGATTCGACCTGCGAGGAGACGGAGGCCACCGCGGCTTCGGTCTTTTCCTTGATGTAGCGGTTCCACGCTTCCACCGAGGACTTGTTGAGCATCCAGTTGCTGGTCCACAACAGCATGCACATGGCGACGAGCGCGCACACGCCTTCCATGATCTCCTGCAGCGGGCTGGAGCCGCCGAATGCGAGCATGAAGATGACCGCCACGATGCCGGCACCGACCAGACCAGCGAGCACGCCCACGTAGATCCACTTGGTGAAACGCTTGTTGCCGGACTTGACGAGGTAGGCCACCACAGCGGCGACCACGAGCAGGGCCTCAAGACCCTCGCGAATCAGAATCAGGAACGCCTGGCCGACCGAGCTGGTGATGAACTTGAGGAAGCCACCCTCCTCATCGGCCGCGCCGCCGTCGAGCTTGGCGGCATCGGTGGTCAGCATGTTCTTCAGGTCGTCGACGTACTTCTTGACTTCGGACGCAGGCTTGCCGGTGTTCATCGAGGAGCGGCACAGCTTGAACTGGTATTCCACCTGGGAGACGCGGTTGCCGCTGATGGCGCTCAGCACGGTCTTCTCGAAGCCGAGCTTCTCGTAGTGCTGGTAGTAGGCGTCGTTCACGAGCGTGGTGCCCTTGGCAGCGTCGCCACCCTCGTAGGCCTTGTAGGCGTTGTCCAAGATCGGAAGCATCGCGTCCGCGACTTCCTTCCAGGTCTTGGCCGTTTCCTTGGTGCGCTTCTTCTTGGCGTCGAGCTCCTTGCGCTCCTTGGCGATCTGCTTCTGGAGGTCTTCGGAGTACTGCTTCGGGTTGGCGAGGTTGGTGTTGGCGTCGAGCTGCTGGGCCGTGGCGTCGAGGTCGGCGGTCAGGTCGTTGACCTTCTGGGTGAGCTGATCGTCCTGGCCTGACGTGAACACCTGGCTTTGCAGGTCCTGGAAGGCCTGCTGCTGCGCGGTCTGCTTGTATGCGCCGATGGTGTCGCTCACCACTTTGTTGAAGTTGGACGTCACGTAGACGGTGGTGTATGCAGCCCCGAAATCGGACTTGGCACCCATTGGGTTGCCGTCCTTGTATTCCTTAAGGCCTTCCTGCAACTGCGCTTCGACGGCCTTGGCAACGTCGGCCCAGGTCGCGTAATCGACGCTGGTGGTGTCGTCGCTCTTGACGGTGGCAGCAGTGGCAGTGGTTGCCGGCGTCACGGCGAACGCGGACTGCGGAATGATGGCGGAGGGGAGGAAGGTCACGGCGATCATCGCAAACAGAAAAACGATGGCCGCAAATGCACGAGCCGAGACCGTGGCCGACTGCAGACGACCGGTGCTGCCCGACTTCGCGCGCACGCGAGAAACGGCAACGCGCGTATCACGTTCCCGAATCGTGTTCATTTCAGCGGACTGTGCGCAGGCGCGACGAACCATGCTGAATTCCTCTCACTTCAAGTACTCGAATGGTCCAAAACCAACTATGAACTCTATAGAAAAAAATTCTTGAACAACAGTCTTGATTTTCTGACGGGCGCGAGGTAATAGAAGAGGCGTTTTAGTGCTTTTTAACCCCGTAATTATTTCACCATCTGAGATAACTATGCTCAGAGAGGATGGCTCTCCCGGAATGTGAACGGTAACACCACAAAAAGCGGCAAAGTGAGGAATACCGGAATCGGATACCAAAATAGTGCCATGGGTGAGGCATACAGCGACAGCACCGTGAATGCCAACAAACCGTAAGCGGCCAGTGCGGGGCCGTAGCGTCGTCGCGCAGGCCGCACCACCAGCGCAAGACCCGCAGCCAGCGGAATCCACGTGACGTACAGGGCCATCGAAGTCAGCAGATTGCCTTTACGAACACCGACGCGACCATCCGAACGCGCCCACCGATGAATCGCCCGCAATATATTTTTCTGCCATTGCGGCTTATCGGAGGCACCCCTCAGCGGCGCAAGGTCATGTTCGATGGCGGCAAGCCGTTCGGCTGCCACGGTATCGGCATCGCCGTCGGAAGTATGCTTCCAAGCACCTTCAGTCAGGAAAGATGCCCATTGCCTGAGATAGCCAGGCGTGAACAGGTAGTCGGAATCAGTGGGGTACGCGAAATTGACGCGCGGGTCCCACCATCCGCGAGTCACCCCGGCATAGGCCGTGGCATATTCAGTCGGATGCGCGAGGCCGAGCTGCGCCCAGACCTGCAGGGCCGCGAGTTGTTGCGCCGCGGTTGGCCTAGGGTGCTCGCGCAGAGTGCGGAAGGTCTCATCGGTGCGGTGCGGGTTGATGCCGGCGGCGGCCCAGTCGAGATCCATGATCGCGTTCAGTCGCCGCCGCTGAACCTTGTCTATCGCACTGGGATCATCGTGCGCGAGCCGGGCCACGGGCTGGGTGACCAGGCCCCACACCTCACGTCCGGGCGATCGATTCGCATGCGTGGCGGCCGCGCTTAATGGCGTCCACACGCCCTGCGCCACAACGATGGCAACCGCAAGACACGCGAACGCACGACGCCGCGCGCCTTTGGGCGTGCAGACGGCGAGCAAACAGCAGCCGGCGCATAGCACGATTATGAGCGCCGTCCGCTTGGAGACGATGGTGGCGAACAACAGGATGACGAACGCGAATGCCACCGGGCGGCGAGCCAGTACCGAGCCGCGCGTCAGACAAGCCTCCACGAACAGCACGGCCAACGGCAGATAGAACACGGCGTGCAACGAGTCCTTACCCATCGTGGTGATTGCACCGACCACCACATAGTTGGTGGCAAGATAGACGAGGCCGAGACCGATGAGCCAGCGCGGCGAGCCGATTTTGCGGATGTAGCACAGCAGAAGCGCGCACCCGGCGGCGAGTAGAACCGCTTGGGTCACGGTGTACAGGGCCTGCCCGATCAGAGGGGAGCCGAGTGCGCTGCCGATATGCCAGAACAAGCCGAACGTGAGAGTATCAAACAGCGGATGCTGGGTGTAGTAGTGGTGCAGACCGGACGATTGCAGATATTGGGCAAGCGTATCGTCGCGCATCGAGCCCGGCCAGGTGAGTATGAGCCACGGCAGCCAGGCGATAGCGAGCGTGAGCAGGTAAGGGAGGAATCGCGCGCGCAGCGATGTGGATAACGTGGTCGGGCGGCGGGCCGTGAGCCAACTAAGGATCGCGGATATGCTGCGGTACGTCTTTGAGTGTTTCTTCGATTGGCGCGACCGGCCGCCATGTGCTGCGGTTACGTCGGCCGCTGTCCCCTCGTTCATGACTCCACAGCCTAGGCGCGATTGCGGGCGCGCGCCGGGCGAACATCGAAAATTCACCTGGACACGGTGATTTCTTTACCGGTGGTTGTGTAGGTGCGCGCGGGTGTGTGGGCCCTGCACAAGTATGCGGTCCTTGTGCAGGTGTTGCGCGGGACTTTCCAGTGAGTCCTTCACTCGCAGTAATCATTCTTCGCATCCGCGTCGCGACACGCGCCACGCCGAAGCGTGCACTTATCCGAAACCTGTGGTAACTTATTCGAGTTGCCTGCGGAACACAGTTCGACTGCGCGCTGCAAAGCATGGAGGATTCGCCTAGTGGTCTATGGCGCACGCTTGGAAAGCGTGTTGGTGTAACAGCCTCACGAGTTCGAATCTCGTATCCTCCGCCCTCGCCGGAGGCCTTATTTTTCTAAGGCTTCCGGCTTTTTTGTACCCTCTTGTTTCCCCTCTGGTTCCTTTAGCGTTCCAGTTCCCCGTACTTCGGTGCCGTCGCTCCCCGCTCTGGGTATTCTCGGGCGTGTCGCGGCTCCCTGTTTCCCAGTCGGGAGAAGGCTTTTCGGCACTTCTCATCAAGTGCCGCCCCCCACCTTCATTGCAATAGAATGGAGGCAGTTGCCTGTTCACCTGAGGGAGAAGAAACAATGGCGTTGAATACCACACAGCTGGAGCGCTACTACAACGCGCCAATCGGACAAGTCTATGAAGCCATGAAGCGCTGTCTGCAATCCGATCAGTCCCGCTTTACCTTGAAGAACGCCGACGATTTGTCCTGCTCATGCACGTTCTCATCGGGTATTAGCCTGACCACTTGGGGCGAGAATCTGACGGCCTCAGCCGTACCCAGCGGTGACGGCACTTTAGTCAGGCTCACCGTCGCAGGAAAGATAGGGTCAACGGCAGCTGGCTTCCAGAACTCACATAGCATCTCCCTTGCGGACGAATTCTTCTCGGGAGTGTCTGGAGTTCTTTCTGCCGGTAGCGCAGAACCCTCACAAGTCACACAAGAGCAACCAGCCCCAGCAGCAGATACGCTTCCTCAGAAACCAGAGGAGACGCAGACGCAGGAAGAGCTAACACCGGAACCCGCTCCAGACGAAGAGGGTATTACAGAGGCTAAGGCAGAGGCGGATTCCCGGCCTTTCGTTGCACAAGAGGCGAGCAAGTCAAAGGCGGAGGAGGTTTGGAATAAGTATCGCTTGCCGGTAGTGATAGCCTCATTTGTAGTCGCAGCAATCATACTGGTTACCTCGATTGCGGCTATTGTATCTCATAACGTTCAAGTTGGAGAACGTCTCGAAGTCGTTCAGAAAGTGTCTACCGCTTGCAATCGAGATGGCAAGATTAAAGTGCTGTCTGATGGCGATTATTCCGAGGAGCCTGCTTTGCAAGTGGTTTGGAGCAGCATCCCTGACCGCGAGATTCTTGAATGCATAGCGGCTAATACCGGAATGAGTGAGAACACCGTAGACACCATAGGGTATTCATCTTCCTCAAAGGAGAACGCATCAATCCTGTGGACAGATTGGAAGGCGGCATGGACGATAGATGACGACACCATGTACGCCACGGTTACAGTACAGTATTTGGGTACCGGCGGAGGTGCTTTCAAGATTAAATCGACCTTGAAAGATTTTGTGGATAAAGAAGAAGAATCTTCTGATACCACCGAAGAGGAATCGGAGCCACAGCCTTTCACCATTGGCATGAACTGCTACGTCACTTCAGGTGATGGAGATTTGTCGGCACATACGGAACGCATTGATGGTGTCACTAGCCAAAACTTCAGAGACACGGTATGGAAGACCGGTAAATCAGTTAGTTGCAATTCTGAAGGAGAGGATTCAACAGCCACCGGAGAAAAGAGCACGACTGATTACGAAGCTTTAAAGACGGCGTATGGAGACCATGCTGACGATACCGAAAACGGCATGGGCGTTCTGTACAGTGAATGCGCTTCCACTTCATTCATTCCGCTAAGTTTGCCAACAATGGGTGAAGGCCAAGCAAAAGAACTGCTGGGAGCACTTGTACTGTGCCCCGATCACCCGCGTGCTGAAGAAATCAGACAAAAAGCTGGAGCCGATACAGCAAGATTGGCGGAAATCCAAACCAAACGCCAACAAGGTCTAATAAAGGATGCGGGGACCTACAAAGTCCCTGACGAAATGTCCACCGGCACTTGGAAAACCATGAGCGACAAGGTGGAGAACTGCTATTGGGAGATGCAGGACGCAAACGGTCAGACCATTGACAACAACTTCGTGTCCGCAGGAATAGCCCAGACCATCACCATCCCTGACGGGGTGGCCGGATTCAGTTCCGAAGGCTGCGGAGCTTGGGAGAAGCAGTAGCCTCACCAATCCATAACCAATGAATCCCGCCCTCTTCTTCTGGAGGACGGGATTCTTCTTTTCGTATACCACGACCATTCCCGTGCATTTTCTATAAATTCATCAGCATGGCCGGTCAATGGCTCCTGTGTTGTCGGAATCCCCCGCCAGTACTTCCCTTTATGAAGGAGTTCAAATGGTGATGCTTAAACGATCCAAGGAACAGCAGTATGTGCTTGCCGTCATCCGAGGCAAGGCTGTGGCTACCGTGGACACCATCGAGCGCATCAACGCCAAACCAATCTCCTACTGGCAGAGCAATGAGTCTCTTCCGGAGGTTGCCATACTGTACAACTCCACGATTAAGCACATCAAGAAACGCCTCTCATACTCGGTCGAGCAGCCGAAGCCTCCATTCGGATTCCCCTGCCCGGTTCCGTTCGGCGGTTTCGATGATGATAACGAGGACGACGAGGACTGATCCCACCTAGGGTATTTCTCACGAGCAATCTCCTTTGATTCGAGGGGGATTGCTTTTTTGTCGTTGTTCCGTACTTTGCCCCGCTCTGGGTATTGTCGGGCGTGTCGCGGTTCCCTGTTTCCCAGTCGGGAGAAGGGTTTTCGGCGCTCAGCAAATCGCGGTGATGCTTGGCACGTACACTTGTGGGTAGTAGATGAGCCGACGAAAGGGCACGGGCATGCACTCCAATAGCATTAGAACACACATGGCCGAGGATGGTATACCCGAAGAGGCAAGAGCAGTAGGCTCTTGGAGCGCCAGAGATGAGCACTATAGGGAGATAGTACTTGCGCCTCTCCGTGATGCAATGAAGTACAAGCCCAAGATGGGAACGGATAAGGCTGTATCGCTGCCTGACTTTATCAGTTTGTACTCGTCAGACCCCTTGTATCACTGGATGGGACTTGACAACGAGTTAATGTACCTCGCCGCGAAAGCAGGCGGCGGTCAGACCTCTATCTATAGGCACCTTGGTGACGGCATGGAGCGTCTGGTACGGCAAATCTTTATAGATGAGTACCAACTTACGGAGGAAGAAGCGAACTGGGGTTATGTCATCACTGAGGACAATGGCACTCAGACGCACAGGACACTGGATGGCCGTCTTGACCTAAGCATGATTAGGTCTACTGAAAAAGCAGAGATCTTGGCTGACTGGTTGAACTCCGTGAAAGAGGCTCAGGGCACTCAGTTTGATCTGCAAGGGGCGGTATTTGAGATTCGGCAAGGCTACAAGAGCCAAGATAGCAAGCGCGCCAAAGGCGATATAGTTAACGGCTCCCATGCCCTTAATTCGGCCTACCAGATGTTCGTCATGGTGATGAGTATGCAGATACCTAATGCGGTGCGTAGCCGCTATGAACGCTCGAATATCTGCGTGATGACGGGCAATTTACAAGACGATGGCCCCCTAACCAGCACCTATGCTTTCTTCAGGCAAGTAGTCGGCTACGACCTAGCGGGGTTCTTCGAGAGGAACTCGCAGGTGTTCCGCGATCAGACCCACGCCATTCTTACATCTATTCTGGAGGCCAAGTGAACCGAACTGCCTTACGACAGCGATCTGATTACACCTACAAGGCAAACATTAAGGCGGGTCGTCATGGATGGCTCCGTCTTACTCCCGCATACGGCATCAACCTTGTTTATGGAGAACTCTCCAAGCTGTCCGAAGGAAGCCGGGTTATAGAGCCTTTTTCGGGTAGTGGTACAACTCCGTTGGCTGCGTCCGAACTGGGGTTGTCCTGCAATGCACGGGAGATTAACCCGTTCCTTGTTTGGTTGGGCAATGCAAAACTGAATTCCTATAGCAAGGAAGACGGTGAAGCCAGTATAGAAGAAGCGCATTCGGTCATAGCCGAGGCTTCTAAATTCGAGGGGCTGGATGGCTTATGGGTTCCTCCCATGCACAACATCACTAGGTGGTGGGATCAGGCCTCATTGGAGGCTCTGGCCGCTCTCCGGCACGAGATAGACGAGCGAAACGGCAAGGTGAGGACCCTTCTTGATATAGCTTTCTGCCGCCTGCTCATAGGTCTTAGCGCAGCCGCTTTCAATCACCAGAGCATGTCGTTTAAAGACCAAGAATCCCTCTTTGGGTATTCACGAGAGGATTTTCTTCATAACGTCAGAAGCTATGCGACCGAAGTGAAGGATGTCGTGGCGAAAGCTATGAACGACACCCCTGTGGGGAAAGCTTTCGTGGAGCATGGTGATTCCACGTTACCGTTTACAGGATATGAACCGGCTGATCTAGTCATCACGTCTCCACCGTATGCGAATCGCATGTCGTATATCCGTGAACTTCGTCCCTATATGTATTGGATGCGCTATCTTACTTCCGGGGAACAGGCCGGGGAGATGGACTGGAAGACAATAGGCGGCACATGGGGTTCGGTCGGCACTAAGTTGCGCGCCCGCGTCTCTCCGCATGAATCACCTATCGACACCACACTTAGTGAAGTATGCGAAAAGATACTTCAAGGGAAGAGCGGAGAGATTCTATCCCCGTATGTATATAAGTATTTTGACGATATGTGGTCACACTTCAAAGCCATTACGCCAGTGGTTAAAGAGGGTGGAAACCTATGCTATATCGTAGGCAATTCCACATTCTCCGGTATCGAGGTGCCATCGCATACATGGTATGCAGAGATGATGAAAGCACTCGGCTACCATAATGTTAAGGCCACCGCAATACGTAAGCGTAACAGCAACAAGCAGCTCTATGAATATGCAGTGACGGCAACCAAATAGAGCCTTCGCCAGTTTGTGTGGTGAGGGGAGTTGGGTTCGGCGTCGTCGCCGGGGTTTCTGTATCGGATGTGGAAAGGGCATTCGTCTGTTAGATTTGTTTCCGCCAAAAAGAAAACCGAACAACAGAGGAACGCCTGTGCCCACCATATCAGCCGATGCGCTCAAGCGCATGCTCAACCTGCCCGCCAACGTCGTGGCCGTTCCGGTCCGCCCTTACGCGGGCGACATGGATCGGTGCGCCAGATGCGGGGAGCGTGGCCGGCCGTACGACCGTCTGGGCGTGCGCCGCTGGCGGCACCTCGACATCGGCTGCACGAGGCTCCTGCTGGAGCACGCGCCCCGGAGGGTCGATTGCGCGGAGCACGGGGTGACGGTCGCGATGGGGCCGTGGGCCAAACGCAAGAGCGCGTACACGCGTGACTTCGAGCGGCAGACGGCATGGTTGAGCGTGCACGCGCCCAGGAGCGCGGTATCGGCGCTGATGCGCGTCGACCGCGGAAGAGCGTGGGCCCGATCTGCGAACGGGTCGCCGACGAACTGCGCGCCGAACAGGGCGCGGGCCTGTTCGACGGGCTGCGTTCCATCGGCGTGGACGAGACCGGCTACAGGAAGGGCCACACGTACATGACCGTGGTCGTCGACCACGACCGGGGGCGTGTCATCTGGATGCACCAGGGACGCGGACAGAAGGTGTTCGACCTGTTCTTCCAGGCATTGACGCCGGCCCGGCGCGAGTCCATCCGGGTGGCCGCCGGCGACGGGGCGCGGTGGATCGACGAGTACGTGTTCCGCTGGTGCCCCATGGCCGAACGCATCCTAGACGGCTTCCACATCGTCTCCTGGGCCACCGACGCGCTCGACAAGGTCCGCACCACCGCATGGCGCGAGGCCAGGAAGACGGGCACGGCCGGGAAGGGCGCGAAGGACCCGGTCAAGGGCGCGCGCCGGGCGCTGCCGAAGAACGGGCCGGACCTGACCGCCACCCAACGGGCACAACTGGAATGCGTGGCGAACACCAACGAGACTGTATTTCGTCAAGTCGGTGTTTCGTGTTTAGTCATGTATTTTTTTCGGGTTTAG
>OAZZ01001143.1_pt1 | contig 10615 bp, 11 predicted proteins | sample 1495051 | NCBI WGS metagenome assembly OAZZ01 (sample SAMEA2579977, study PRJEB22360) | human gut metagenome
GCGCGACGACTTTGGGGGGGGCCAGGTGGGGGCGCCCCCCGCCGTGACGAGCCGGCTTCTCTCGTTGCCGTCCAACGCATCCCATCCCTCGTCGTCGCCGTACTCGTTTCGCGCCTTCCATTCGGCCCATTGACGCCATTGCCCGTACTGCCAGCTGACGCGCGTGCCGGTGTCGGAGCGTGCGAGCTCGACCAGTTCGGGGCGTGTCTTCTCCATCCGCCTGCATGATTTCTGCGCGTCGATCCGGTCGTGGTACGGGTTTATCCACCCGTCGTCGGCGGCGAGCTGCACCATGATGTGCACGTGGTCGTTGCCGTTGGCGGACAGTCCGTGACGGACCGCGAGCCATGTGACGCCCTGATCGTCGTCGCCGTCGATGATGTTCATGCGCGTCAGATAATCACGGATGACGGCCTCCCATTCCTGGTCGGTCAGGATTCCCTGCCCGGCCTTGATGGCGAGCGAGCAGTGCCACACGCGCTTCCTGCCATGCTCTCGTTCGGGATTGTTCTTGCCTCGCATGTCGGGCGGGAACGGATCGTCCTTGCGTTCCCTGACGCGGTAGCGTCGGTCGAACCTGCGGCCTATCTCCGCATACGACGCCGCCGGCTTGCCATCCATGTCAAACGAGGGAAACATGTCGCCGCTCGCGCACACGAGATGCTGGTCGGTGTGTTCATTGCGCCGTCCCTTGCCGAACAGGTAGCGCACCAGGCCGGCCGGGTCCGAACCCCTGACGATATTCGGTATCATACGATGATTCTCCGTCCGCGCGCCCGGCACGGCGGCGCATGGCGTCTATGAGAGATATGCGTCCTTTGCCGGCACGGCCACTTCGATAGAATTATCGGAAACGGACAAGGAGCTTTGATGGAACCGGTGAGGAACGATACGACAGCGGATAGGCGCACGGCCGTGGAACTGGCGAAGCGGCTGCTGGTCGATTCGATCTGGCGCACCGCCAAGATCGAGGTTGATGGCGTCACCTTCCCCGACACGCAGGAGATCTTCGACGGGCGCGCGCCCGAGGGTATGAGCGTGGACGATATAGTCACGGTGAACAACATCAAGCGCGCGTGGAGGTTCCTGCTCGACAACATCGATTATCCAGTCGATTGGCAGTACATCCGCGAATACAACCGCATCATCGGCGAAGGCCTCGTGCGCGACGCCGGCCGCTTGCGTGAATACGGCGTGAGGATCGGCGGCACGGGATGGGTGCCGGAGATCCCCACCGTCGAATCCTCACAGGAAAGGGTTCGCGGCATCCTGGAGGAGTCAGAAGGGGAGGACACTGCGATGCTGCTGTTCGGCGCGGTCACGCGGGGACAATGGTTTTCGGACGGCAACAAGCGCACCGCGCTGATGGTCGCCAACCACCAGCTCATACACGACGGCATCGGCGTCTTCTCGATCCCTCCCGAAGACAAGGCACAGTTCGTCTCTATGCTCCTGCGCTACTACGAGACGGGCGACTACTCCCGGCTCTCCGATTGGCTCTCACAGAACGCCGTCGGCCATGTGCCCGGCGGGCTGACTTTGGCCCAATCGTCTGGGGCCGCGGAAAAGACGAATGATGCCGCGAACGGGATGGGCATCGTGCCCGGTGTTCCCCTCGACGGCCTCGATGGAGGTTCCGGCTTACTGAGGTGACGGTCGTGGCGTCCGGGGGTGCTCCCGAACTCCATGGGATTATTTACGGTCGGCTTGCGTGATGATGACTTCGAGCCGGCCTATAAGTTTCCGGCGCTGCCGCACCGTGTGCGCGGCCGTTGCCTCGTCGCGTTCGCTGGCGTGCATCTCGCGGTTCACGTTGTGCGTGATCTGGTTCACATTGACGCCGATACGACGAACCATGGCGTCTACGCAGCCGATGATTTCGCGGGGTGTCGGGCCGCGCCCTTCTCATGTGCTATCCTGGGTTTCTCGGGAATCGGAGGAACCGTATGAGTGAGATCAGGATAGCGGATTTGTTCGCCGGCATCGGCGGCATCCGCATGGGAATGGTGCAGGCGCTGGGCGATGCCGCGCACGTGGTGTATTCGTCCGAGTGGAACAAGTACAGCGTGCAGACCTATGAGGCGAACTGGCACGACGAGAATCCCGTGGCCGGCGACATCACCAAGGTCGACGAGCATGACGTTCCCGACATCGACCTGCTGCTCGCGGGATTCCCGTGCCAGCCGTTCTCCATCGCCGGCGTCTCCAAGAAACAGAGCATGGGCCGTCCCACCGGCTTCGAGGACAAGACCCAAGGCACACTGTTCTTCGACGTGGCGAGAATCATCAAGGCGAAGCAGCCGAAGGCGTTCCTCCTGGAGAACGTGAAGAACCTGCTCTCGCACGACCGTGGGCGCACGTTCAAGACGATATATTCCGTGCTGACCGAAGACCTTGGATACCACGTCACCTACAAGCTGATCGACGCGGCGGGCTTCGTCCCCCAGCACAGGGAACGCACGTACATCGTGGGCTTCCGCGAGGAGAACGGGTTCACGTTCGATGACGTGAAGCCCATCGCGCACGGCAACGTCGGCAGCATCCTCCTGCCCGCCTCCCAGGTTCCCGACAAGTATGTTCTGAGCGACAAGCTGTGGACGTACCTCCAGAACTACAAGAAGAAGCACGAGGCCGCAGGCAACGGTTTCGGATATGGCATGGTCGATGCCGCCACCGACCACACGCGCACGTTGAGCGCGCGGTACGGAAAGGACGGCAGCGAGATACTGGTCTCACGCGGCGAGGGAAAGAACCCTCGAAGGCTAACCCCGCGCGAATGCGCGCGACTGATGGGCTACCCGGATTCGTTCAGTATCCCGGTATCAGACACGCAGGCATACCGGCAGTTCGGCAACTCGGTCGCAGTGCCGGTCATCCGAGCCATAGGCGAGGCGATGAAACCCTACCTGTCCGACTGATTCGCCCGAGGCGTTTCCTGTCCGATTGGTCTATGCTCATGGATTATGAGCGATTACGGAAGAATCGGCGACTACATCGGCCCGGTCGCGGCCAAGAAACTGTCGGCCGTCGATATCGACGCCAACAGCAGCAACCAGCACGAGTTCGGCGGCAACGACGCGCTCAGAAGACTGCTCGGCACCGGCGAGGATCGTAGAGCCTCACAAGGGCACGGCATACCCACCGCGCTCATGTACCTGAGCGACGATGACGCACCGGCGGTCGCCGACCTCGAAACCACATGGTACGACGCGCGGCGCAACAACCCGAACCGCAGCGCCGAATGGCGTCTCTACTACAAGGACTGCGAGCCAATCCGCATGGCCCGCCCCGGCGACCTCATGTGCTTCGGTATGCTCAGGGACAATCGCCTGCTGATCATCATCGCACAGCATGACAGCACGGCCGAAGCCCAAGCCAAATGGCTCTTCGGCATCGACGACGAACAGGAGGGCGCGTTCCGCTTCCACGACAATACGGAACGTGAGCTGGACGCCTTCGGCGCGCAGATCTTCGAAGCTCTCGGCATCAACGTCGAAGTGCGGGATGACACGTATCTCCCCGAGATGATCGGCAGATGGGGATACAGGTTCCCCAGCAACGAGGAGTTCGCGGCCTTCTCCCAATCCTCCTTGACGGACGTGGACCCCACGCACGATGACCCTGACGACGTGGTGATCGAATACTACGACCGCAGCTACCTGCTGTTCAAACTCTATGAGCGGGCGGTCATCCAACACGACTACGATGCCGCGCCATTCGTATCGGATGGCGTCATCGACGTTGACTCGTTCACTTCGTTCTACACCTCCGTGCGCAACCGGCGCATGAGCCGCGCAGGCAAGGTCCTCGAAATCCACATCGCCCACATCCTCGACGCGCGCGGCATCGAATACGAGGCGCAGGCCAAGACGGAAAACGGAAAGAAACCCGATTTCCTGTTTCCCTCGCAAGCCGCCTACGAGGATCCGGCGTTCCCCGAGGAACAGCTGCGTATGCTCGCCTCGAAAACCTCCATCAAGGATCGTTTCCGCCAGGTCGCCGACGAAGCCAACCGGATCAGGGACAAACACCTGTTCACCCTGACTCCCGGCGACGTGACCCATCCCAAGCTCGCCCAACTCGATGAACTGCACATCCACCTGGTCATGCCCAAGGTAGTCAAGGAATCCTATGACGACCTGATCCAGGGAGAAACCATGACGTTCTCCCGGTTCATCGAAGAAATCCAAGGACTACAAGCGGACCGTCCGCAAAGCCTGACCCTCCTCTGACCGGTTCGCGTCATCAGGCACTCCCCCGGACTGCCCGATGACGGCATCGAGATGGTCTATCAGCTCCCGGCATTGCCGGACGGCGTAGGACGCCGATGCCTCGTCCTCGATGGTCGCGTTCATCTCCCTGTTCGCGTTGTGCGCGATCTGGTTGACGTTGCGGCCGATGCGGCGCAGCTGGTATTCGATCTCCCTGAGCGCCTGGACGGTGGGCGAATCATGTTCCTCCTCCTCGACGTACAGGCTTCCCTCCAACAGCTTTACCGCTTCGATGATGGTGAGGGATACCGTCTGGTTCCGTTTCCTCGCGGCGGCGCGGATCATCGCGGCTTCCTCTTCGTTCACCATGAGATGCACTTGGATGGAGCGCTGCGCGCCGCCGCCTTTGCTGCTTCTTTTACGCATTATTCTTTCTCCTCCTCCATCGGCCTTCGGCACTCGGGTTGTTGCTTCAGCGCCGTAGGGCGCGGGAGGCTGCGGGCTCGGTTCATGTACATGAACCGTCTAGCTTGCTTACCTTCGATTTGATGGACATATCCATGTGGGTGTCCATGGACATATCCATGTGGGTGTCCATGGACATGTCCATGTGGGTATCCATGGACATATCCATATGAGCGCATAGGAAAACGCATGAGGGTGGATGATCGTTCGGGGTGATGCCTTCTTCCACGAATGGGAAGGGGCTCTTCCTTTTTTTGGAATGTCATCTTCCCGCATCCTTCGTCTTGAGCTCCTTGAGCAGCATCGTCGCGTTGTCGCGGATGCTCGCGTCCGTGAGCGGGGAGAGCTCGTCCGCATAGGAGCGGCAGAGGAGCGCGTACACCCGTTCCCGCACCCAGGCGCTGCGCGCGATGCCCAGCTTGAACGCGGCCCGGCACAGCATCTCGTATTCGTCGCCGGTGAGCATGACATTGAGCTGGCGTCCCCGCTTCAGCGGATGTTCGGGGTCGGGGTCGGTGCGGTACACGTCGTTCCAATCGGTGGTGCCGGGGGCGAGTTCCGTGTAGCTGAACGGCTGGATGGCGTATCTCACGAAACGGGATTTGGGTATGCCCGTCTTGGCGGAGGCCTCGGCAAGCAGATTGAACAGCTCCCGGTCCATGAGGACCCGGAAGGCGTGGCTGTATCGTCGCATGGTTTCATCGTCTCCTTGGTCGTTGCCGTGCCCGGCGCGGCATGGCGCGTCGGGCACGGATGGTTGGCGTTTGGTCAGCGGTCGAAATCGAACGCCGTGCCGCGTTCCTTGTCGATGCGGATGGCCGCGTCGAACTTCTTCCCGGATTTGGATGTGAAGCCCTTCAGGGTGACGGATTGTCCCGCGAGGAGCCTGCGCGCGGTCTGGTCGGTGATGGTCTTGCCCGCGATGCGCGCGAACATCTTCCATCCGCAGCCTGCGGTCGTGGCCCACTTGCCGTCCTTGGTCTTCTCGGTCTTGTTCGTGGAGCACTGCCACATCCGGCCGGTTTTCCTCACCGGCTGGCCGCAGCGCGGGCAGTCGCCCCATTCCTGCGCGTCGGTGTTCGCGGTTCGTGTGACGGCATCGGCCTTGAGGTTCGCGGTCGCGTCGGCGGGGATTCGCAATGCCTCCCGGTGGAACATGTCCATCACCTCAGACGGGCCTCGTTTGCCGTGTTCCACGTCGGACAACGCCTGTTCCATCCGTGCGGTGAGCAGCACGTCCTTCAGTCGTGGCTCCACCACGTCGGTGAGGCGTTCGCCTTCCGTGGTGGCGTGCAATTGCCGGCCCTTGCGTTCCACGAGTTTGGAGCGCACGAGCTTTTCGATGGTGTCCGCGCGGGTGGCGGGTGTGCCGATGCCGCCGGAATGTGATTCGTCGTCATCGAGTGCCGCCTTGAGGTTTTTGTCCTCCACGCACCGGCTCGCGTGCTCCATCGCGGCCAGCAGCGTGGCCTCGGTGAACGGTTTGGGCGGCCGGGTCTCGCCTTCCTCGACCGTGACCTTCCCGACCGGGCGAATGACGCCGCCTTCCATGAGGTTCGATGGGATCACGTTCCTTCCTCCCGCCGGGTTCGCGGTTTCCTCGTCTTCCGGTTCGGGCCCGTGGCCGGTTTCGACGGCCTTCCATCCTGCGGATACGGTCTCGTCGGAACGGCTGGAGAACTCCCTGTCGGTGTCGTCGGAAAGCCGGGCCTTCACCTCGGTGACGATGTGCACATGGTCGTCGCCCACGGCCTCCCACATGCGGCGCACGATGCGTGTCATCACCTTGCGCTCGTCATCGTCCAGGCCTTCCAGCTTCCCGGCGTCCAATTGCATGGTCGGCAGTATCGCGGTGTGGCCGGCCACCTTCGCGTCATTGACGGCCAGCTCCGGGCGCGGGTGTCCGGGTATGCCCTCGCGGGTGACGAACCCTTGGGCGAGACGGCCGGATTCGAGGAGCGCCGTGAGCGTTTCGAGGTCGTCATGCGTGATGTACCGGCTGTCGGTGCGCGGATAGGTGGCGAGTTTGAGTTCGTAGAGGTGCTGCAACGCCGCGAGCGTGCGCGCGGCGGTCATGCCGTACATGCGGCTCATGTCCTTCTGCAATCCGGTCAGGTCATACAGGCGGGGCGGCCGGTCGTTCACCCGCCTCCGGTTCACGGACATGATGCGGAAGCGGCCGTGTTCGGCCTGGCCGCACAGCAGCATCGCCGCATCCTTGCTGTCGATCCGTTCGCTGGAGAGCCGCCATCCGCCCATGTCCGCGATCACGGTCCAGAACGGCACCGGTTTGTGGTTCCTGATCTGCCGGTCGCGTTCCGCGATCATGGCGAGCGTCGGCGTCTGCACGCGGCCCACGCTGAACCGTGCGTTGTAGAGCAGCGAGTACGCGCGGCTCGCGTTCATGCCGATCAGCCAGTCCGCCTTCGACCTGATCTCCGCCGACCATGCGAGCCCTTGGTATTCGGATTCGGGTTTCATCGCCCGCCACGCGGCCTGGATGGCCTCCGCCTCCAGGCTCGCCACCCACAGGCGCAGTTCCGGCTTGTGAGAGCCTTCCATGTCCGCGATGCGGCGGAAGATGGCCTCACCCTCGCGGTCGGGGTCGCAGGCGTTGACGAGGCAATCCACATCCGTTCGGCGGATCAGCCGCACGATCTGCCGGTAGCGGGAGCCGGCACCGCGCTCCTCGCTGATCTTCCACTGCCAATGGCCGGACGGGTCCACAGGCAGCGTGTCCAGACTCCATTTCCTCCAATCCCTGTCCTTGTAGTCCTCGGGCATGGCAAGGTCGATCAGGTGGCCCTGCGCCCATGTCACGAGCAGCTGGCCGCACTCATAGCATCCGTCCCTTTGGACGGGCGCGGCGCACAACGCCTGCGCGATGGCCGTGGCGACCGATTTCTTTTCCGCGATGACGAGCTTCATTCTTCGTTCGCGTTCCTTCCGTTTTTTGGGATTCCTTGATTCTTGTCCGACATGCGAGGACCGGCGCGGGAATCCCTTCCCGGCCGGCCCTGGATGGAAAGGCGTCGCCAAGGTCAGGCGGCGAAGCCGAGCAGCGGCGCGAACACGGCGGCGATGGCCAGCACCGCGATCAGCATGAGGATGACGCCGGCGATCCACGCGATGGCCGTCACCAGCGTGCGGCTCCAGGTCTGTCCGCCGGATTCCACGATCATCGGGCTGCCCATGCGTTTGCCGATGATCGCGCACACGCCCGAGGCGACCACGCACAACAGCACGAGCACCACCTGGAGCATCCCGTTGAGCTCGACCAGCCACGTCCACAGGCCCATGAACCAGCCGGCGAGCATAGAGAGAAACGATTCCATTGATTTTCCTTTCACCTGATTGGAACGACGCTTCCGATTCTCGGCCGCAAAACGGCCGGCCACGGGGCACGGCGTCTACACGCCCCGCCTTCCGCCATGGGGAATGTAGACGCCATGCCCCGTGGAACGCGCGACGGGAAGGCAGACTCGCCTTGACGGAAAAACGAGCGAAAGGAAGATCGTCGTGGCGAACAACCAGAACACCATGCGCGACATGAAACGCAGCATCCTCAAGGCGGTGCGCGACAGCCAGAAGACGAAACAGGATGCGATGGACGAGTACGTGGCGGCGCGCGTCAACATCAAATCATTGGAGGAACGTCTGGAAGAGGCCCGCGAGAAGGCCACCCTGCTGCGCAGGAAGGCGAAGGACGCGGGAAACACCAGCGCCGAACTGAAAACGGCGGACGACCTCATAGACGCGCGGTGGACGGGGACGGAAGACGGGTCGCCCGAAAACGCGGATCCGGGAACCGTGAACCCCGAGCGGGAGCATCCGGCCATGGAAGAAAACACGCAAGGCGGCATGCCGGGTGAGCCGAACCGTTGGGAAGGCGGTGAATCGTGAACCGGCCGGAACCGCGTCCGCTGCCGAAACCGCTGCGCGTCCTGTGCCTGTTCGTCGCCGCGCTCCTCGTGTGCTCGCTGGGCGTCATCGTCGCCAACCACCAGCCGTCAACGGCCGGCGACGACCACGGTTCCGCGACGGACGCGAAACAGGAGTCCACGGGCAAAAGGAAAACGGATTCGGGCCCGCGACGGTACGCCGGCCTGGAGGCGGCGGGAATCCCGGTTCCCGGCGACTGGTCTCAGCGCACCACCGCGTTCCCCGTTGACACCCACAAGGACGGCACCCGCACGCTCTCCGAAAACGCGGACGGCATCACGCTGCACAATGGTTCCGGCCCGATCGACACCGCATTGGAAACGGTGGACGCGCTGCTCGATCCAAACGGCAGCGACGACGAATGGCGCAAGAACGTGTTCGCGCTGCTCGGCGACGACGGTGCCGGGGAGAGCCATCCGGTCTCCGACGCGCCGCGCTGGTGGTGGACCCAGCGCCGCTTCCACGCCGGATCCGTATGCTCGGGCCAATACGATGACAAGTACGTCAACTACGCCTACACCTGCACCTCCGACGGCAAATGGGAGGGCTCGGATACGGATGCCATCCAGTCCCAGCCGTTCTGGACGACGAAGGAAACCAGCTTCCCGATCCCGGAAGGCGGCGGACCGTCATCCACGACGGATCCGCAGCAGACCGTCAGCCAGGCGTACAACACCGTGCTCTTGGCGATGGACGACGGCAACTGGCACGTCACCGTCTACTGCCCGGCCGCGCTCGACGCGTCATTGCTGGACAAGGATGCCAACGAGCTCGACCCCGATCAGGTGAAGGCCGGCGACGAGGCGTACACGGTGATCTCCGCCACCGGATACGGCACGGTCCAGCATCCCTGCCGGACCGTGGAGGTCGTGGTCGGCGGGCAGAAGCCCTTCTGGTCGCTGAGGAACACGCAATGAGCCGGGCCAGCCGCCATCGGATCCTCGCGGCCATGCTCTCGGCGTGCCTGCTGTCCCTGCTCGGCGGATGCACGCCGTTGACCGTGCTCGCGGTCCTCGGCGGCTGCAAGGACGGCGGCTCCAACGGATCGTCGGGAGGCGTCACGGGAAGCGTCACGACCGGCGAGGTGCGTGACGGCATGACCATCGCGCAGACCAAGGCGTGGTTCAACGGATCCGACGGGCCCGACAACGTGTGCCAGGCCTATCCGGACGGGCAATGCACATGGTGGGCGTGCATGAGAGGCCATAAAAACGGATTGGACGTGGGCTCCTACTGGGGCAACGGCGGCGACTGGGCCGCCAGCGCCACCCCCGCCGGATGGAAGACCACCCGCACCGATCCCGTGGCCGGCAGCATCGTCAGCTACCCGCCCGGCGTGGCCGACGCGGACACCCTGTACGGCCACGTCGCCGTCGTCGAGGCGGTCGACCGGACGGCCGGCACCGTGACCATCAGCGAGATGAACGGGCGCGGCGGCCTGGGCATCGTCAACCACCGCACGCACAGGATCGACGTCGGCGCGGTCTACATCCTGCCCAACGGCAGTGTGTCCACCAATGGTTCCGCCGGCACGGATTCCACGTCATCCGGTTCCGAATCGTCCGATTCGTCGTCATCGTCCGACTCGTCCTCCTCTTCGGATCCGGTGGAGGCGGCATGGACGTGCTCCAGTTCCGACTCGGGCTCCACGGACGTGGTGGTGGACTACGACGGCGACGGCACCCACGCCACGCCGGAACAGGCCCGGGCCATCGCCCGGAAGATGATCGCCTCGTACAAGGACTGGGGAGACGGCGACTATGACGCGCTCGTATGGCTGTGGAACAAGGAATCGGGATGGCAGTGGAATGCCACCAACCCGAGCAGCGGCGCGTACGGCATACCCCAGGCGTTGCCCGCGTCGAAACTCGCCTCCGCAGGAGACGACTGGAAGGACAACGCCGCCACCCAGATCAAATGGGGATTGAACTACATCGCCGGCCGGTACGGCAGGCCCCGCGCCGCCCAACCGCTCTGGCTCCCCCCCCAGTCGAGCT
>OAZZ01001145.1_pt1 | contig 10613 bp, 9 predicted proteins | sample 1495051 | NCBI WGS metagenome assembly OAZZ01 (sample SAMEA2579977, study PRJEB22360) | human gut metagenome
CCGCAGCTCCCCAGACCCAACAATGCGTCACAGGGAGCCGATAAGCAGCGGCTGATGCAGTGGCTGCTTGGCGATTTCCTTGATGGAGACCTTGCCCTTGGTAGTCACGTCCAGCACGGTCAGGCCCACCGGTGTGAAGATGGCCTGCTGCATGACCAGAATCGGTGCCACAAGAGCCGGATTGCCCAGAATGTAGGTGGCGATTGGCAGGCCGATGTTATTGGAATTAAGGTACATCGAATTCAGGGCGCCGATGGTGGCGTCCGGGGCGTTCAGGTGGAAGAACATGCGGTTGAGCACCAGGAACACCACGCCCACCAGCACGGCGGAGAAGAACGCCACGATAATCGAGGGGTGGAAGATGTCGAAGATCGGCTCCTTGGAGAGAATCGCGAACATCAGGCACGGGCTCGATACGAAGAAGGAGAAACGGTTGAGCACCATCTGAGCGGACGGCCCGCCGATTCGCATTCGTGCGGCGACATATCCCACCGCAATCACGATGCCGATAACGCAGAAGCCTTGCATGGCGCTGATTAGACCTGACATAATCCTCCCTTTCGCCACCCCAGTGTGGCACATAAAAATGTATTCGGCCGCAAAATCTCATGTAGTGGGTGTGCTGGGCCCGCCGCCCACGCGGTACGCTGTTCACATGACGCTTGAATTGAACCGCACCGCATCCACTGCCGAGCAGCTGAACAGCCTGCTCACCCAGATCATGGAGAACTTCTCCGTGTCCGACCACGAGGGCCCCCTCACCGACGAGGCTGAGGCCTTCCTGGGCGGGCAGGAACACCTGACCGTCCGCCGTCACGGTGACACAGTGGTGGCCAGCACCGACTTCGGCAAGCCGAGCCGTGTGATCTTGGCTGGGCACCTCGATACTGTGCCGGTCATCGACAATTTCCCACCAAAGTGGCTGGAGCCCGGCGATTCGCTGATTCGCGAAGAAATCGCCCACGCTCATCCCGAAGACCGCGTGCTGTGGGGCCGCGGTGCCACCGATATGAAGGCCTCCGACGCAGTGATGCTCTACCTTGCCGCCACGCTCGACGGCCGCACGCCGGAAACCACCCCGAAAGTCGACCTCACCTACGTCTTCTACGACCATGAGGAAGTCGTCGCCGAAAAGAATGGCCTACGCAAAGTCGTCGAGGCCCATCCCGATTGGATCACCGGCGATTTCGCCATCATCGGCGAGCCCACCAACAGCGGCATCGAGGGCGGCTGCAACGGCACGATTCGTTTCGACGTCGTGACCCACGGCGTGGCCGCGCACTCCGCCCGCGCGTGGATGGGGGAGAACGCCATCCACAAGGCGGCCGACATTCTGAACCGACTCAACGCCTACGAGCCGGCCACCGTGAACGTGGACGGGCTCGACTATCGCGAGGGCCTCAACGCCACTCTGATCTCCGGCGGCAAAGGCACGAACGTCATTCCGGATGAATGCCGCGTGCACGTCAACTACCGCTTCGCCCCGGACAAGTCGCTGGCCGAGGCCAAAGCCCTGATGATGGGCGCGGACGCCGGTGCCGAACTCGGCAATGGCGAGCATGTGGCCACCGGCGGCGTGTTCGAGGACTACGGCATCGAAATGAAGGACGAAAGCCCCTCCGCGCGCCCGGGTCTGAACGCCCCGCTCGCCCAGGATCTGGTCCGACTGGTTAAGGAGCGCACTGGCCGCGACCCACTGGCCAAGCTCGGCTGGACCGACGTGGCACGCTTCTCTCAGCTCGGTATCCCGGCCGTCAATCTCGGTGCCGGCGATCCGCTGCTGGCTCACAAGCACGACGAGCAGGTGCCCGAATCCGATCTGACCGCCATGGCCGCAATCCTTACCGACTGGCTGGTCTGACACCTCTCTAGCTCCCCTCCCTGAGGGGAGCTGTCACCGCAGGGAGGGGAGCCGAGAGAACGTCAGCCTCGCCGGGCCACGCCCGCACAAAATATGTGGCATACTAAAGGATGGTGGTTCTGCATAACCATCAGCGTGTGAGATGGCGTCGATCCCCTTGCGGCTCTCGAGAATGAGACAACGCAAGCGCCGGTGTCCGCCACCCGCAGGACAGACTTGAGACGAAGTTGCCTTTACGCGGCGCGTTTTCGCGCGGCCACGGTGAGAGCGTGGTGTGAGCCAAGCGTATAGGCCTGGAAATAGGCGTCGTGATGCAGCGCGCCGCGAGGAGCATTGTGCCCACTGACAACCGTGAAGGTTTCGTCAACGACGGAACCGATAATTCAACCGTATCCAATGCCGATTCGGCTGCAGCCGTGAACGCTGCGCCTGCCACCGCCTCCCAGCCCGCCGAACCTGTTCGCCGTCGTCGCGGCGGCCGTCGCGTGGTTCGCGGCACCGGTGCTGCCGGCGCTTCTCTGGAACTGCAAGTGCAGGAACGCACCCCGCTGTTCGAAGCCCCCGCGCTTCCCGATGCCGGCACTGCGGCCGATTCCAAGTCAGCCGAATCCAGCGATTCCAAGGATTCCGCCGAACGCCCAACCCGTCGCCGTACGCGCCGCGCCGCTTCCACAGTGGTCGACTCGTATAGCGAGGATGATCGTCCTCGTCGTTCGCGCCGCACTGTCAATGTCGATGATTTCGATGACGATGACGCCCCACGTTCCCGTCGCCGTTCGGTTGTGGACGATAACGATTACGACGAGGACCGCCCGGTTCGCCGCCGCTCTCGCCGTGCAGTTGCGGATACGCACGAGGACACCCCGGATGAGCGTCTGTTCGATGCGGTCGAATCCCTGCCCTCTGGCCACGAGACCGTGCGCCGTGGCAAGCCGATGACGTCCCTGCTGTTCCAGGAACCGGTGCTGCCCGCCGCCGTGGATGCGCACGATACCGCTGACACTCGTGATGACGGTGTTGACGCCGACGAACGCCCGTCTCGTCGCTCCCGCCGCTCGCGCAGCCACGACGATGACGATGCCCAGCCGCGCAGCCGTCGCCGCGACGATCGCGACGACCGCGGCCGCGCCTCCGCCGACCGTGACGCTTCCCGTGACGCCGCGTCCGGCGATACCAACGCCGATCACGACGATTTCGACGCCGACGACACCTCGGACTCCCGCCGTTCCCGTCGCTCCCGCCGCCTGAACGCCCAGGAGCGCCGTGCAGCCGCCGAAGTCGAGCAGATTGAGGAAGACCTCGAGCTGGACGATATCGCCTACTCGCCGATTGCCGAGGAGGAGGGCGACGAAGAATCCGACGCCATCCGCACCCGTTCGCGCCGTCGCCGCCGTCGCGGCTCACGCGGCGAAACCGGTGCCAACGGCGAGCATGATACCGCCGAGAACGATGCCGAGGATACGCGTTCCCGCCGTCGTGACGATCGCGATGATCATGACCGTGATCGCGATGAGGACGATGAGGAGCAGACCGTTACTCGCCGTCGTCGCCGCCGCCGCGGCGGCAAGAACGGCGAGGGCACCGACGACCAGAGTCAGAACAGCGAACAGCCGCTGGTCCGCCGCTCCCGCAAGCAGCAGTACATCGACGAGATCACTGATGTGGAGGGCTCCACTCGTCTCGAGGCCAAGAAGCAGCGCCGCCGTGACAACCGCCGTGAGCGCAGCCGCCAGAGCCAGCTCATGGAACAGGATTTCCTCGCACGCCGCGAGAACGTGGACCGCCTGATGGTGGTGCGTGAGAAGGAACATCACACCCAGATTTCCGTGGTGGAAGACAATGTTCTGGTCGAACATTACGTCTCCGACATTCAGGAAGTACAGACCGTCGGCAACATCTACCTTGGCCGCGTGCAGAACGTGCTGCCCAGCATGGAGGCCGCATTTGTGGACATCGGCCAGGCCCGCAACGGCGTGCTCTACGCCGGCGAGGTCAACTGGGATGCCGCTCGTCTCGAAGGCCAGCCGCGCCGCATCGAGCTGGCGTTCAAGTCCGGCGACCCGGTGCTCGTGCAGGTCACTAAGGACCCGATCGGCCACAAGGGTGCCCGCCTGACCTCTCAGGTCACGCTCGCCGGCCGCTTCCTGGTGCTCGTGCCATCCGGCGGCATGACCGGCGTGAGCCGCAAGCTTTCGGAGCGCGAACGCAGCCGTCTGAAGAACATCGTCTCCAAGATCGCCCCGAAAGACATGGGCGTGATCATCCGTACCGCAGCCGAGGGCGCATCCGAAGACGCCATCGTCAAGGATCTCGAATCACTGGTCCGCCAGTGGGAGCGCATCAACGCCAAGCGCGAGGAATTCTGGCACGGCAAGCGCCCGAAGCTCCTGCAGGGCGAGCCCGACGTGGCCATCCGCGTGGTGCGCGACATCTTCAACGACGACTTCAGCAAGCTCATCGTGGAAGGTGACAAGGTCTACGACCGTATCGAGGAATACCTTGACACCATGGCCCCCGACTTGAAGGACAAGCTGGAGAAGTGGGACCCGGCCGAGCATGAAGGCAAGGACGTGTTCGACAAGTGGTCCATCGACTCCCAGCTGCGTAAGGGCATGGAGCGTCAGGTCTACCTGCCGTCCGGCGGCTCGATTGTCATCGATCGCACCGAAGCCATGACCACCATTGACGTGAACACCGGCCGCTTTATCGGCAAGGGCAAGTCCTTGGAAGAAACGGTGACGCGTTGCAACCTGGAGGCGTCTGAAGAGATCGCCCGCCAGCTGCGCCTGCGCGATATCGGTGGCATGGTGATGATCGACTATGTGGATATGGTCATGCCCGCCAACCGCGATCTGGTGCTGCGCCGCTTGGTCGAATGCTTGGCACGCGACCGCACCAAGCATCAGGTGGCCGAAGTCACCTCGCTCGGTTTGGTGCAGATGACCCGCAAGCGCATCGGCCAGGGTCTGGTCGAGGCGTTCTCCGAGGAATGCCCGACCTGCAAGGGCCGTGGTTTCATCCTGCATGATCAGCCGACCGTTTCGGCCGACTACGACGATCCCTACGCGCTTCGCGGTGGCGACCCGTTCGTCAAAACCAACAAGCACGGTCGCGGCACCGCTCCCGCTCCCGAACCGGCTGGTTCCAGCGCCGACGTCAAAGCCAAACTGGCTCAGATTGCCGCCGCTGCCGTCGCTGCCAACAACACGGCGGAAGAGTAAGCGGAAGAGTAACAGGTGTGTCGTGCTTGACACGCGGGCAAAAATCATTTGATTTAGTCCGCATGGTGGTGTAGATTCGGAACTCGGTGTCTGACCGCAAGCTCGGTGCGTGTTAGGCAAGGTAGCTTTCCAAAACATAAAAGGAACGATAATGTACGCGATTGTGAAGGCCGGTGGCCATCAGGAAAAGGTCGAGGTTGGCGACGTCATCCTCGTGAACCGTCTCGACGCTAAGAAGGGCGATACCGTGGAATTCCCGGTCTCCCTCGTTGTCGATGGTGACAAGGTCACCCTTGCCGCCGCCGATCTGGCCAAGGTGTCCGTCAAGGCTGAGGTTGTGAACGACGAAGCCAAGGGCCCGAAGATTAGCATCCAGAAGTACAAGAACAAGACTGGTGTTGCTCGCCGTAAGGGTCATCGCCAGAAGCTGACTATCGTCAAGATCACGGCGATTGCCTGAGTTATAGAAAGGACCATGAATCATGGCACATAAGAAGGGTGCGTCCAGCTCTCGCAACGGTCGCGATTCTAACCCGCAATACCTCGGCGTGAAGAAGTTCGGCGGCGAAGCCGTCGTGGCCGGCAACATCATCGTTCGCCAGCGTGGCACCAACTTCCACCCGGGCCACAACGTTGGCATGGGCAAGGATCACACGCTGTTCGCCCTCACCGATGGCTCCGTGAAGTTCGGTGTGCGTCGCGACCGCAAGGTTGTCGACGTCATCGCCTGAGCGATATAGCGTCAAGCTTTTTTCAAGCCGCGCCCGTAAGGACGCGGCTTTTTTGTAAGGTAATCAATATGAGTGATTTTGTGGATCGAGTAACCGTCCATGTCAAGGGCGGCGATGGGGGCAACGGTTCGGCCGGCATCCGTCGTGAGAAATACAAGCCGTTGGCCGGCCCGAACGGTGGCAATGGCGGCGACGGTGGTTCCGTGGTGTTCGTGGCCGACCGTAACGCCACCAGCCTGCTCGACTATCGTTTCATGCCGCATCGTGTCGCCGGCAGCGGCACCATGGGTTTGGGCGACAATAAGGACGGCTCCAAGGGCGAGGACCTGATTCTGCCCGTGCCCTGCGGCACCGTCGTCTTTGAGGCGCGCGGCGAACAGGGCAAAGCCAAGCATCCCGGCGCGCAGCTCGCCGACCTGCGCCACGAGGGCGACCGCTGCGTCGTCGCCCAAGGCGGTGCCGGCGGCCTCGGCAACATCGCCCTGGCTAACAAGACCCGCCGCGCCCCCGGCTTCGCCCTGCTCGGCGAACTCGGTGAAGAGCGCGACGTGATTTTGGAATTGAAGTCCATCGCCGACGTGGCGTTGGTCGGTTTCCCCTCGGCCGGAAAGTCGTCCCTGATTGCGGCGATGAGTTCCGCCAAGCCGAAGATCGCCGACTACCCGTTCACCACGCTGGTGCCGAATCTCGGCGTCGTTATCGCCGGCGACTCTCGATACACCATCGCCGACGTGCCGGGCCTGATTCCGGGCGCCTCCGAAGGCAAGGGCCTGGGACTGGAGTTCCTGCGCCACATCGAACGTACCGAAATCATCGCCCATGTGATCGATTGCGCCACGCTTGAACCGGACCGCGACCCGATGTCCGACTACCACGCGCTGGAAAACGAGTTGGCGCTCTACGCCGACAAGCTCGAGCTGCCGTTGGGTGCCATCCCGATTCCTGAACGCCCGCGCATCGTGATTCTGAACAAGATCGATGTGCCCGAGGCCAAGGAATTGGCTGAGTTCGTGCGTCCGGAGTTCGAGAAACTCGGGCTGAAGGTCTTTGAGATCTCCACTGCCTCGCACGAGGGTCTAAAGGAGCTCAACTTCGCGTTGTCTGCGCTGGTGCACGAGATGCGTGAGGAAGTGGCCAACCGCGAGCAGGCCGAAGAGGAGGCTCGCGTGGTCATCAAGCCATTGGAGACCAAGGGCCGCCGTCCGCGTCGTGCTGACGAGGGCGGCAGTGCGCTTGAGTTCACGGTCGAGCGCCGCGAACTCGGCAATGGCGAAGTGTTCTTCGAGGTGCGTGGCGTCAAGCCGGAGCGCTGGGTCATGCAGACCAACTTCGACAACGACGAGGCCGTGGGCTACCTGGCTGACCGCTTGGCCAAGCTGGGCGTGGAGGACGAGCTGCGCCGCAAGGGTGCTCACCCCGGCGACGAAGTGCGCATCGGTCGTGGTGCCCGTATGGTCGAATTCGATTGGGATCCGACCATCTCCGCTGGTGCCGAAATGCTCGACGGCTCCAACCTCGGTGCCCGAGGCAAGGATCTGCGTCTCGAAGAGCTGGACCCGCGCACGCACCGCCGCTCCAACGCCGAACGTCGTGCCCAATACCACGAGATGATGGACGCCCGTGCCGCCGTGCGCGACGCGATGATGGCCGAACGCAAGGCCGGCCACTGGGCCGACCCGACCGTTGACGACGATCGCCATGACGAAACCAGCCTGTTCGGCCACGGTGAGTCCAGCGAAGATGGTGAAACCGAGGAATAAATGAGCACTCCGAGTCAGGCCGAGGTGCGGCGCATGATCGCCGCAGCCGGAACCATTGTCGTGAAAGTCGGCTCCAGCTCGCTGACCCAGCCGAGCGGTCACCTCGACCCGGACAAGCTCGACGCGTTGGCCGCGGCCTTGGCTCAGGTCCGATTGATGGGCGGACGTGTGGTGCTGGTCTCGTCCGGTGCTATCGCCGCCGGTTTCGGGCCTCTGGGCTTTGACTCGCGGCCGGTGGACGTGGCCACTCAGCAGGCCACCGCAGCCGTCGGCCAAGGGCTACTGATGGCCCGCTACGAGACTGCGTTCGGTCGATTCGGTATTCGCGTCGGCCAGATTCTGATCACTGCCGAAGATACGATTCGTGCCACCCAGTACCGCAATGTGGAACGCACGCTGGACCGTCTGCTTGACCTCGGCGTGGTGCCGATCATCAACGAAAACGATTCGTTGGCCTCGAACGAGATTCGCTTCGGCGACAACGATCGACTCTCCGCGTTGGTGGCCAACCTGGTGCGGGCCGAAGCCTTGGTGCTACTGACCGACGTGGACGCGCTGTACACTGCGCCGCCCTCGCAGCCCGGCTCCCGCCGTGTGGAATATGTGCCCAACGTGATTGATGCGCTGGGCGACATCCAAGTCTCCGGCTCCGGCTCCAAGGTCGGCACCGGCGGCATGGTCACCAAACTCGAGGCCGCGCGCGTGGCGGCCGTCTCGGGCATCCCCACGGTACTCACCTGCGCCTCGAACGCGGGCCCTGCGATGATGGGCGATCCGGTGGGCACCGTGTTCGCACCGGTTAAGGCCCGCGGCTCCTCACGCCGTCTGTGGATCGGCTTCGCCGCCGACCCGCGCGGCACGATTGTGGTCGATGCGGGTGCCGGCCAGGCGATTCGCGGCGGGCGTGCCTCGCTGCTGGCGGCCGGCGCGCTCGAAGTACATGGCGATTTTTCCGCCGGCGATCCGGTCTGGATCGATGCCGAAAGCGGTGAACACCTGGCCCGAGGCCTCGCCGGCTTCGATTCCGAAGAAATTCCGCAGATGCTCGGGCGTAACACCGCCCAACTCAAGCGTTTCCTCGGCCCCCAGTACGCCCACCCACTGGTTCATCGCGACAATCTCGTGCTCGTGTGACTGATGGAATCTGTCACACGACAGATTCCATCACCATAGTGCGGCTCTGGCGATTTTTCGTGCTGTAGGTTTAGCATGGGAGCCATGACTATGGCGCAATGGCAGACTCTTTCCGACCGTATCAACACTGTGGCACCGAGCGCTACGCTCGCCGTCGATTCCAAGGCCAAGGCCATGAAGGCCGCCGGACTTGACGTTGTCGGCTTCGGCGCAGGTGAACCGAATTTCCCGACCCCCGCAAACGTGGTCAAGGCTGCGGCAGATGCCTGCCTTGACCCGAAGAATTACAAGTACACGCCTACGCCGGGCCTGCCCGAGCTGCGCGAAGCGATTGCGGCTAAGATGCTGCGCGATTCCGGCTATGAGGTCAATGCCGATCAGGTCGTGGTGACCAACGGCGGCAAGCAGGCCGTGTATGAATCCTTCCAGATCTTGCTCAACGATGGCGATGAGGTCATCATTCCCGCTCCGTACTGGACCAGCTACCCCGAGGCTGTGAAGCTTGCCGGTGGTGTGCCGGTCGAAGTATTCGCCGGTGCCGACGTGAACTTCGAGCCCTCGCTTGAGGCGCTGGAAGCGGCCCGTACCGAGCATACGAAGGCAATCATCGTCAACTCCCCGAACAACCCGACCGGAGCCGTCTGGAAGCCGGAAACCGTGGAAGCGATCGGTCGTTGGGCCGTCGAGCACCACATTTGGGTTATCTCCGACGAGATCTACGAGCACCTGAACTATGACGATGCGCACACCACCTACATCGGTGCCGCCGTGCCGGAATGCCGCGGGCAGTTGCTGGTGCTGAACGGCGTGGCCAAGACCTATGCGATGCCGGGCTGGCGTGTCGGCTGGATGGTCGCTCCGCTTGAGGTGGCCAAGGCCGCCGCCAAGCTGCAGGGTCATATGACCTCCAATGTGGCCAACATCTCCCAGCGTGCTGCTTTGGCTGCTGTGGCCGGCCCGCTGGATGAGGTGCACGAGATGCGTAAGGCCTTCGACGCGCGCCGCCGTGCGATTGTGACCGCCTTGAACGATATCGAGGGCGTCAACTGCCCGACTCCGACCGGCGCGTTCTACGTTTTTGCGGACATCACCGCTTTGCTTGGCAAGCCGCTGGGTCCCAAGGGCACAGTGTCCGATACGTCCGCTGACTTTGCCGCTGCACTGTTGGATGAGGCCCACGTGGCCGCCGTCCCCGGCGAGGCCTTTGGTGCTCCCGGTTACCTGCGTTTCTCCTACGCACTGGCCGACGAAGACCTAGCCGAAGGCATGCGTCGATTCAAGGAATGGGCTAACTGAGAAGAGTCGCGTGCTACGCGCGCGACACGCGATTTGCGATAATCCACCGGAGCCGTTACTATAACGACTTGGCGGTTTCGCCGTGGCGAAGCGTTCTCTACGGAACGCACGCCGAGGTGGATTTTCACCTAGGGAAGTGGCGCAATTGGTAGCGCAACGGTCTCCAAAACCGTAGGTTGTGGGTTCGAGTCCCGCCTTCCCTGCCAAGTTTCTAATAATCAAGCAGCTGACGCGAGGTACGGAATGGCTAAGACGAGCAAGAGTGAAAAGGCAGTCAAGCCGAATGTCTTCATGCGTATCGGTCTGTTCATCAAGCAGATCATCGACGAGCTTCGCAAGGTCGTGACCCCTACCGCCAAGGAACTGTTCTTCTGGTCTCTGGCCGTATTCATCTTCGTGCTGCTGCTGATGGCCCTCGTGACTGGCATGGACTTCGGTCTAGGCAAGGCCACGCTGTGGGTGTTCGGCTGATCCGCACAACCTAAGGTGAATAACAACGCATGAGTGATGAACTGAATCTCGAGAACCTCGACGCCGTCCCGGCTGAGGAGCCTGTTGTCGAGGCTTCCGAAGCTGCTGCCCGTGAGGGCGGTGCCCCCGGTACCACTTG
>OAZZ01001175.1_pt1 | contig 10299 bp, 8 predicted proteins | sample 1495051 | NCBI WGS metagenome assembly OAZZ01 (sample SAMEA2579977, study PRJEB22360) | human gut metagenome
CGTCTAGGTGTTGCGGCGGCAGATGCCGCAACACTTAGACGCGCGGGCTTGTTCCGTTTGATGCCGGTCTTCACCGGTTTCGGTTTTTCAATATTTCGGTTTTTCGGTATCTCGGTAAACCGGTGTCCCGGTATTTACCGGTTCCGGTTTCTTGGTATGTGTCGTCAGTTCTTTTCCTGTAGGATCTTCCTGAGTCTGTCCACCTCGCTGCGGAGCTTGTCGATCTGGCGTTCCTTCTGATCGATGACCGTGCGGATCACGGTCGGATCTTTCGAGGGCATGTACCGGTAAGCGAGGAGTTCCACAGTGTCGCAGTGGTGTTCCCTGACTATGCGCTGGTAGAGCTGTCCACCGCGACGGTGAGGCTGGTGTGTCCGAGGTCGTCCATCGTCTCGCGCATGGTCCCGCCCTCGAGGACGAGCATGGTGGCGTGCGTGGCGCGCAACGAGTGGAAGGTGATGTCGGGTCGTCCGATCTTTTCACGGGCCATGCGGAATGTTCGTCCGATGGTCGTGGGCGGGAGCAGCCAGTCGTCCAGTATGGTCGAGTGGAACAGCATGGTGTCGGGTTTGCGGTCCTTGCAGAACCGGCTGATATGGGCCTCGATGAGCGGAGCGAGCGGTTTCGGGATGGGCACGACCCTTTTGCTGCTTTTGGTCTTGGGCTCGCACAGTCGGTATTTGCCCCTGTCGTCAAGGCCGCGGTTGACGGAGTGTCGGACGTGGAGTTGCAGGTTCTCCAGGTCGATGTCCCTGAGTTGCAGTGCGCATACCTCGCCGAGGCGCAGTCCGCCTACCAGGAGGGAGAGCCAGAGCGCGAGCCGTTGGTAGTCGGGGAAGAGCGTGGCCAGCCTGTTGATCTCGTCGGCGGTGACCGGCGGCTGGTCACGTCGTTTGGATTGCTGTTTGATGACGCGGTACCGGCACGGGCTCGCGGGGATGAGCGGCGGGGTGCCGTCCGCCTGCTCGGTCGCGGCGGCGAGCATGACCCGTTTGAGCGTTCGCGCCGCCTGCTCGAACGTCCATGCCGTCAGCTCGTCCCTGGCGTTCACGTACCATTCGTCGACCATCTGGCGGGTGATGCGGTCGAGCGGTGTGTCGCCGAACGTCTCGTTGAACCGGCGTAGCACGATCTCGTTGCACCGGTTGGACCGGCCGGATAGCTTGCTGCCGTCCGGTTTGCGGTATCTGTCGAAGTAGTCTTTGGAGTATTCCCTGAATATGGACATTGTGTCCGCGCCTCGCTGCGATGGGTGAACCCATTGGCGGATGCCTTTGTTGTGGAGCGCGACGAGGTAGTGCTCCTCGTCGAGCCACTTATAGGCCTCCGTCTCGTATTCCAGACCGAAGTTCCGGCCGACCTTCTTGGGCGGGTCGAGCGGGTTGACGTATCGCGCCTGGAAACTGGCCGGGTTGCCGTCCGCGTCCCTGCGGACGATCACCGATCCCCATTTCCTGCGTTTTCTCGATGGCGGCCTGTTCTCCGTGTCCTTCATTGACTTTCCCCTTTTAGAACCTTCATACAGCTCTTTGCTATCAATCATGCCAAGTACAACGTAGCTGATGCCATTATCGCCAGCCCATTACGTGATATAGGTAAATACAGGCTTATTACCAACGGGGATTTTGACCCCTGTGATGCTGATGTGTTTCTATTAGACTCATTGGTTTTGATTGATAATTAGGAATTTTTATTTTGACGGGCTGAATCCGAATTCGGCGTCGGAGCTCCATCAGCTTCTTGTAACTATGTCGCCCAATAAGCAAGCGCGTCCAGACGTTGTATTTGGTTTTGTTTTAGCAGAGACTTGTTTTCGGTAAGAGGGGTTCGACCGTTTACTTTGTTGGAAGATGTACCGTGCGGTACAAACATGAGCAGGGCGATTAACGATCTAGAGAATGAGCCGAACTTGCCTGTTCGCTCTTTTGATGTCGATTAGTCTGTGTGTCCTTGGCCTTCGTATAGCATTCTGTGACTGTTTTGGTTTTGACGGTAGGTATGTCCAGTTATGGCTGACCGGCGGGGTGGGAATCAGTCGAGATTATGCTTGGGGGCCTGTAGATGCCTCGGCGAAAACGAGGCTGATCGGCAGGCCTCCCAAAAATCGAAAACCTTGGAACAAAGCAAAAAACGACCACACGCGATTATCATCAGAGGCACGCATGATGATCGTACTCATAGCGGTCAAGTCTTGCAGAACGCCCCGACGCGGCCGGCAGCATCGCCGCGCCCGTAAGCGGGGCACGTCACCGTCAGCGCGCGTACACCGTGGGAGAGCCGCTCAGACGCGACATCGCCGACTGGGGGATGTCATGGACACGCCCCAGAACGGCGTCCAACGTCGACGAGACGGCATGCGGCGCCCGGCGATCGCTGCAATCCGTCCAGGAGGGTCGTTCCATCGGGGACGTCATGGCCGTCCGACCATCCGCGCCGGCCTCCATGTCATACTCCCGGCGACCGTATCGCCAGAGAGTCGCATTGCTGTTGCGAACCACCCGCGCCAAAGCCGGGCGACGTCTACGCTGAAGGAAGAACATGCCTGCCTCGATCCCGTATGGGCGCCGTACCTCTGATGTCCGGCGCCGGTCGATATTCATCGTGCCACCATCGGCGATCCCGCCAATCGATGACACTATCGATTACACACCGGATCGTGCCGTCATGCCCTCGTCCGAAAGGGTGATTTTCCGCACGCCCGTCATCCCCGGGGCCGTCCGGCATTGCAAAGGTCACGCGGAACCGGCAGCGGACGGGCGGAAGACTTAGACGATCGCTGGAACGAACCCGGCTACTGCATCTTGCGCAGGCGTGGCACGGCGGAATCCTTCGCGCCGGTGACGCGGTACACGTCGAACACACCGTCGATCTTGCGCACGGCAGCGAGCAGACGGTTCAGATGCTGCGGGTCGGCCATCTCGAAGCTGAACTGGCTGATCGCTACGCGATCGGAGCCGGTCGCCTGGGAGCCGGACAGGATGTTCACGCCGTGGTCGGCCAGCACACGGGTCACATCGGACAGCAGATGCTGGCGGTCCAGCGCCTCAACCTGAATCCTGACCATGAACAGGCCCTTGGTGCTGGTCCATGCCACATCCACGACGCGCTCGGGCTGACGTCGCTGCAGGTCGATCATGTTCTGACAGTCGGCGCGGTGCACCGACACGCCCTGATTGCGCGTGATGAAGCCGACGATCCTGTCGCCGGGAACCGGCATGCAGCAGCGCGCCAGCTTGACCCACACATCGTCTACGCCCTTGACGGACACGCCGAGGGAGCTGGTCTTCTTCTTGGCGTTCTCGACCGCGCGCAGCGGCAGCGCCTCCTGCTCGACCTCCTCATCGACCTCGTCGCTGCCCGCGTCCTTGACCAGATGCGCGATGACGTTCTGCGTGGAGATCTGCCCGTCGCCGATCGCCGCGAACACGGCGTCGGGGTTGGGGAAATTCAGCTCGTCGGCGACGCCGACCAGCGCCTGGGTGGTCAGTAGCGTGCCGATCGGCAGGTTACGCTTGCGCATCGCGCGGGTCAGCTCGTCGCGGCCCTCCTCGATGGCCTCGGTGCGGCGCTCCTTGGAGAACCACTGGCGGATCTTGTTGCGGGCCTTGGGGCTCTTGACGAAGCTCAGCCAGTCGCGGGAGGGGCCGGCGTTGTCGGATTTCGAGGTCAGCACCTCGACGGTGTCGCCGTTCTCAAGCTTGGTGTCGAGCGGCACCAGACGGCCGTTGACGCGCGCGCCCATCGTCCTGTGCCCGACTTCGGTGTGCACGGCGTAGGCGAAGTCCACCGGCGTGGCATTGGCCGGCAGCGAGACGATCTTGCCCTTCGGGGTGAACACGTAGACCTCGGCCGCGCCCAGATCCTCCTTGAGCGAGCCAAGGAACTCGTTCGAGTCCGGGGTCTCGCTGGTCCAATCGGCGAGCTGCTGGATCCATTTGAGGTTGTCGGCCTCGCTCAGCTCCTGGTTGTCGTCGGAACCGCGTTTGAGATCGGATTTGTCGGGCGTGCTCAGGGCGCGGCCCGCCTGCCCGTTCTCCTTGTACTTCCAGTGCGCGGCGATGCCGAATTCCGCGCGCCGGTGCATGTCCCAGGTGCGGATCTGGATCTCGACCGGCTTGCCGCCCGGCCCCACGACCGTCGTGTGCAACGACTGGTACATGTTGAGCTTGGGCATGGCGATGTAGTCCTTGAAGCGCCCGGGCACGGGGCTCCAACGCGCGTGCACGGCGCCGAGCGCCGCATAGCAGTCGCGGATCGTGTCGACGATGATGCGCACGCCGACCAGATCGTAGATGTTGGCGAAATCATGGCCCCGCACGATCATCTTCTGATAGATCGAGAAGTAGTCCTTCGGGCGGCCGGTCACGTACGCCTTGATGTGCTGCGCGTCAAGATCCTCGTTGATCTCGGCGAGGATCTGCGCGAGATACACGTCGCGCTGGCCGGCACGCCGCGCGACCAGCACCACGATCTCGTTGTAGATCTTCGGGTACAGCACCTTGAAGCTCAGTTCCTCAAGCTCGGTCTTGATGGCGTTCATACCGAGCCTGTTGGCGAGCGGCGCGTACACGTCAAGGGTTTCGCGCGCCTTCTTCTGGGCGCTGGACGACTTGACGTACCGCCATGTGCGGGCATTGTGGACACGGTCGGACAACTTGACGACGAGCACGCGCACGTCGCGGCTCATCGCGACGACCATCTTGCGGATGGTCTCGGCCTGAGCGGAATCGCCGTATTCCATCTTGGAGAGCTTGGTGACACCGTCCACCAGACCGGTCACCGTGTCGCCGAATTCCGCGCGGCACTCGTCCAGCGTGTAGTCGGTGTCCTCGACGGTGTCGTGCAGCAGACCGGCGGCGACCACCAGCGGCCCCATGCCCAGGTCGGCGAGAATCTGCGCCACCGCAAGCGGGTGGATGATGTACGGCTCACCGGATTTGCGGCGCTGTGAGGAATGCTGGATGACCGCCCGACGATAGGCACGCTCCAGAATGCTCAGATCCTCGTCGGGGTGATGGTTCCTGCACGCTTGCATGATCGGCAGCAGCGGGTTCAGCGGGTCGTCGCTGATCTCGCAGCCGAGCATGCGGGCGGCATTATGCTCGGCTTCATCGTTGGCCATGTCTGCCTCCCTCTCAGGTATTTGGTATCACATCCTACCCGCCGCGAATGAAAAAGCATACGCGGCATCTTCCGCCGTGAACGGTCTCCCGCATGCCTTGGCTTGCGGGCCGTGACGGCCGTGTTCGCACCGTCGGTCAGGATCGTCCGTCAGGATGACACGCCGGTGGAGCCGAAACCGCGTTCCGCACGGTCGGAACCCGGCAGGGTGCTCGCCGGGACGAACCTCGCCTCGACGTAACGCTGGATGACCAGCTGCGCGATGCGGTCTCCGCGATGGAACTCCATCGTATGCTCCGGATCGAGGTTGATCAGAGGGACCTTCACTTCGCCGCGGTACCCGGCGTCGATGGTGCCGGGCGCGTTCAGCACGGTCACGCCGTACTTGACGGCGAGTCCGGACCTCGGATGCACCAGCGCCACGTATCCGGCGGGCAGGGCGATCGCCATGCCGGTCGGCACCAGGGCGCGCTGGAACGGCTTGAGCGTCACGTCCTCGGCGGCGACCAGGTCGGCGCCCGCGTCCCCGGCGTGGGCGTACCGCAGCTCGACCGGATGGCCGGGATCAAGCGATTTGACCAGGACCTCGGTGTATTCGGGCTCGTCATATGTCTCGTCGAACGCCATCAGGCCGCGCATTCCTCGCACACCGGCTGGCCGTCGTCGGTGACATATGCCAGCTGGCTGCGATGTTTGACCAGGAAGCACTCCGAGCAGATGAACTCGTCGTTCTGCATGGGGATGACGGTCACGGAGGCGTCCTCGTTGCTCAGATCGGCACCGGGCAGTTCGTAATCCTCGGCGATGGCGTTCTCGTCGTCGTCCATATCGGTTGAAGAGCTGCGCGAGCCCTTGCCCAACTCCTGCAGCGATTCCTCATCCTCGTCCTTATTGCGGGGGGAATCATAATCCTGAGCCATCTGAATCCTTTCATCATGGTGGCACGTTCTGCGCCATAGAATACATGACTTTTACTCGGCATAGGATACACGATTTGAAATACTCGTAAAATACGACACGTGGGGCACAATAGAAGAAGTTGTAATTTTCTGAGGAAAGTGGTGTGAACATGCCTGAGAACCCGCTCACACAAGCCCGGTTCGACCACGTCGACGACGCGGGTCGTCTCGTGTTCGCGTCAGGCGACGAGCGTTTCTTCGTCGATGTGGACGAAACGCTGGAACGCGCCATTCTGGAAGCGAAGCAGATCCGCGAGGAGTCCCGGTCGGCTCCCAGCGCATCCAGCTCGGCTACGCTACCGATCTCGCAGATTCAGGCGCTTATCCGGGCCGGCGCGGATCCCGCGCGGGTGGCGGAACGATACCGTCTCAGCGAGGCGCTGGTGCGGCGTTTCTCGTCCGCCGTCGAAGTCGAGAAGCAGTACGCCATCGAGCAGTTCCTCACCGTGCCGGCCCCCAAGGAGAGCCGTGGGCGGACCACCGCCGACGTGGTGGAGCGCGCGCTGGCGCTGTCCGGCATCGGCATGGAATCGGTGACGTGGAAGGCGACACGCCGGGGACTCGAACCGTGGAAGATCGCCGCGACGTTCGATGCCGCGGGGCGCACCGCCAGGGCGGAATGGTCCTGGAACATGCACGACAACGCGGTGGCATGCCTGAACTCCACGGCGAAGAAGCTGCTGGGAACGGCGACGGGCGCGCGCGGCGACGGGACCGAGGGCACGACCTCCGAGATGCTGCCCGCGACGCTGCCCGGGGATTCGGTACGCTCGGCGAGGATAGAGCGCACCGTATCGGCGTGGAACACCCCTGCCCCGACACTGCCTGCAGCTCGCCCCGAAGCGCGGATGCCACGTTCGGCGTCCCCGTTGGACGTGCGCACCGAGCCTGCGCCATCCGAGGAAGGCCCCTCAATCGACATCCCGCGCACCGGCGCGCTTCCGGCGAAGGCCGGCGAGGCCGCGCTCGGCGCCGCCGAGTCGAAACCGCCGCGGCCGACACCGGATTCGGACGCGTCCGCTTCCGCGGCTCAGACGGCGCCCGAGATCGAATCCGAATCCGGCAAGACGTCTGCCGAACGCTCCGCGGGGCAGACCCCGCCTGCGAAACGCCGTTCGGGTCGCTCCGCCGTGCCCAGCTGGGACGAGATTCTCTTCGGCGAGTAGGATCGTCTGGCCCGCCGTCGCTGTCCAGCGAGACACGTCAATCCTTTTTTACGGAAAAACGCGACAGGCCGTCCGGATAATGAGACATCGGCGTGACACGTTCGGCATCGAAACGGTCACGCCACGTCAATCAGGCAGGGAATGTCCATTTCCAGCGCCGTCTGCGAGCCATGCACACCCGGCAGACGCGTCGCCTTGTCGGTCTGGATGCGCGAATCCACGAAGGTCGCTCTCCCGGCCGCCGATACCAGCACGTCACCGAGCATCGGCCTGACACGCGGCTCGACGACACCGAACATGCCCTGATCGATCGCCTCATCCCGGGTACGCACCAGGGCGGCGTCACCCAGCCGATCGCGCCATCGACGCGCGATGTCATTCGGGTCGCAATCCGGCTCGGCATACAGCATCAGAGACCTGGGCTCCCCGCCGACCAGGGCCACGCCCCGGGCGAGCTCGGGATTCTCGGCGATATCGACGCGCTGGTCCGGATCCGAACCGACCATGCCATGATCAGCCACGATGACGATGAGCGTGCCCCTCGGCGCAAGCCTGTGCAATTGCGCCAGCTGTTCGTCAACCCGCTCGAACACGGCCGTCCACTGCTCGGACTCCCAGCCGTAGGCGTGCCCCACCTTGTCGGCGTCGCGGATGTACAGGTACGTCAGCCCCGGCGTCTTCGAGGCCTCGCACGCGGCTCTCACGCGGCCGAGCGGCCGCATATCGCCCTTGTAGTCCGCACCGCGCAACGCGGCCTTCGTCAGCGGGGAGTCGGCGAACTTCGGCAGTCCGCAGCTGGTGACCCGCACGCCGGCGGCCCGCAGGGTCTCGAACACCGTGGGCTCCCTCTGCAGGTCCAGAGGCGCGATCGCGTTGTCGAACTGGATCAGCTGCGACAGCTCCCCCGTTTGGGTGTTGCGCTGCGTGTAGCCCGCCATCCCCGTCAGGCCCGGGCACGTGCCGGTGCCGAAAGCCGCCATCGCGGCGACGGTGGTGCTCGGCGCGCATGTGGCGATGGGCCTGTCGTTGGACTCGTCGCGCAGCAATGCGCGCAGGTACGGACTGTGTCCGACGCGCATCCGAAGATTCCAGTAGCCAAGGCCGTCAACCAGCGCCACGATCACACTGTCGGCCTTGGGAACCCCCAGGGCGACGCGCAAGGCCTCCGGATCATGGTGGATCCGCGTGGCGACCGGATGCCCTATCGCCGCGCTGACCGCCGGCAGCACGGCGGACAGGTGCAGCGCCCCGCCGCGTACGGCGTCACGCCGCCAGTCGCCATACCGAACGGTCGGTATCGTCTGCAGCAATTCGTCCATGCTCGCGATTTCAGCGTTCATGTTTTCCATTCAAGCACCGTCCGTCGGAAAAGGACACGGCTGGGCGGGATTCTTGGCATGATTGTTCGCTATCATGGACGATTGGATTTTTCAACGGCACCATTTCGGCCATTCGCGCCATGCGGATGGCCGAAGCACAGATTGGGGAATGGCACCTATGGCACATCGCACCACGACTCATCAGGCCTATGACCCGCGTCAGGTCCAAGAGCATATCGTGGAAACGCCGTTGAACGAGGAAATGAGCAAGTCGTTCCTCGAATACGCGTATTCGGTGATCTACGCGCGAGCCCTGCCTGACGCGCGCGACGGCCTCAAGCCCGTGCAGCGCCGCATCATCTACCAGATGGGCGAGATGAACCTGACGCCCGACCGCCCGTACATGAAATCGGCCCGCGTGGTGGGCGAGGTGATGGGCAAGCTCCACCCCCACGGCGATTCAGCCATCTACGAGGCGATGGTGCGTCTCGCGCAGCCGTTCGCGATGCGTCTCGCGCTGGTGGACGGCCATGGCAATTTCGGCTCGCTGGACGACGGGCCGGCCGCCTCCCGATACACCGAGGCCCGTCTGGCGCCCGCGGCGCTGGGCATGAACGCCGACATCGACGAGGACACCGTCGATTTCACGCCGAACTACGACAACAAGCTCAAGGAGCCGACCGTGCTGCCGGCCGCGATCCCCAACCTGCTGGTCAACGGCGGTTCGGGCATCGCTGTCGGCATGGCCACGAACATGGCGACCCACAATCTCGGCGAGGTCGTCGCGGCCGCGAAGCACCTGATGGCGCATCCCGACGCCACGCTGGAGGAGCTCATGCGCTACGTGCCGGGCCCCGATTGGCCGGGTGGCGGCATCATCATCGGGCGAAACGGCATCCGCGAAGCGTACGAGACCGGCCGGGGCACACTCACCACGCGGTCGATGACGCATTTCGAGAACGTGACGGCGCGCAAGAAGGCCATCGTGGTCACCGAACTGCCGTTCATGGTCGGCCCCGAACGGGTGCTGGAACGCATTTCCGAAGGGGTGAAGAACCGCAAGCTGGAGGGAATCTCCGGCGCCATCGACCTGACCGACCGCCATAACGGCACCAGGCTGGTCATCGAGATCAAGACCGGTTTCGACCCGAACGCCGTGCTCGCGCAGCTGTTCCGACACACGCCGCTGCAGGACAATTTCACGATGAACAACGTCGCGCTGGTGGATGGCCGGCCCCACACCATGGGTCTCAAGGAGATGCTGCAGGTGTGGATCGACCACCGCCGCATCGTGGTGCGCCGGCGCAGCGAATTCCGCCGCCGGAAGGCGCTGGAGCGCCTGCACCTGGTCGAGGGCCTGCTGCTGGCCATGATCGACATCGACGAGGTCATCCAGGTCATCCGCACCTCGGATGACGCCGACGCCGCGAAGTCGCGGCTGATCGCGGTCTTCGACCTTGACGACGTGCAGGCGCAGTACATCCTTGACCTGCGCCTTCGCCGGCTCACACGCATGAGCCGCATCGAGCTGGAGGCGGAGCGCGACGACCTCAAGCGGCGTATCGAGGAGCTGGAGCGCATACTGGCCTCCGCGCAGGAACTGGACCGCGTGGTCGTCGACGAAATGGATCAGGCGGTTGCCGAATACGGGACGCCTCGCCGTACCGTGCTGCTGGACGAGGCCGAGGACGGCACGCTGACGCCGGTGACTCCTCATGGAGACGACAGCGTGAA
>OAZZ01001177.1_pt1 | contig 10293 bp, 7 predicted proteins | sample 1495051 | NCBI WGS metagenome assembly OAZZ01 (sample SAMEA2579977, study PRJEB22360) | human gut metagenome
CGGCTGCGGCGGCGGCCAGTCCATCAAGCCGTTGGGCGGCATCGATTTCGGCGAACCCGTGCTCAACACGTATCCGGTCAACGAGAACGTGACCCTGCTGCGCGCGGACGGAGGCCAGGTGCAGCTCGCGACCAACGATTATGGCGAGGGCCGCGGCGTGTACATCTCCGGCCTGCCCTATTCGGCGGCCAACGCCCGACTGCTGGAACGCGTGCTGTTCTACGCCTCCCACAACGAAGACAAGTATGCGGCCTGGAGCTCGTCCAACCCGGAGTGCGAGGTGGCGCACTTCCCCGAGCAGGGCCTGTATTGCGTGATCAACAACACCGATCAGCCGCAGAAGACCACGGTGACTTTGGCCGACGGCACCACCGAGGACTTCGACCTGCCTGACAGCGGTATCGCCTGGCGTGAAGCCTGATCCCGCGTTTTGGAGAACGGACTCATCATGACCGAAAGCAATGAAGTTCTATTCGGCATCGCCTCGCATTTTGCGCTGGAAGGTGCCGTGACCGGCATCGAACCTTACGGAGACGGCCATATCAACACCACCTATCTGGTGACCACGGACGGCCCCCGCTACATCCTCCAACGGATGAACACCGGCATCTTCCCCGATACGGCGAACCTGATGCGCAACGTCGAGCTCGTCACCTCCGCCCTCAAAGCCAAGGGCAAGGAGACACTGGACATCGTGCGCACCACCTCCGGCGACACCTGGGCCGAGATCGACGGCGGCGCATGGCGCGTCTACCGGTTCATCGAACACACCATGTCATACAACCTCGTGCCGAACCCGGACGTGTTCCGCGAAGCCGGCAGGGCGTTCGGTGATTTCCAGAACTTCCTGTCCGGGTTCGACGCCAACCAGCTGACCGAAACCATCGCCCACTTCCACGACACCCCGCACCGCTTCGAGGACTTCAAGAAGGCGCTCGCCGCGGACGAGCTCGGGCGTGCCGCCGGGTGCGGGCCGGAGATCGAGTTCTATCTGAGTCACGCCGACCAGTACGCCGTCGTGATGGATGGGCTCAGGGATGGTTCGATCCCGCTGCGCGTGACCCACAACGACACCAAACTCAACAACATCCTCATGGATGCCACCACCGGCAAGGCGCGTGCGATCATCGATCTAGACACCATCATGCCCGGCTCCATGCTGTTCGACTTCGGCGATTCCATACGCTTTGGTGCGTCCACTGCCCTGGAAGACGAAAAGGACCTCAGCAAGGTGCATTTCAGCACCGACCTGTTCCGCGCCTATACGGAAGGCTTCGTGGGCGAACTGCGCGGCAGCGTCACCGAGCGTGAGGCCGAACTGCTGCCGTTCAGCGGCAATCTGCTCACCATGGAATGCGGCATGCGGTTCCTTGCCGACTACCTGGAAGGCGACGTCTACTTCGCCACCAAGTACCCCGAGCATAACTTGGTGCGCTCCCGCACCCAGATCAAGCTCGTGAGGGAGATGGAGCAGCGCGCCGATGAGACCCGCGCCATCGTGGCCGACGTCATGGAGGCGACCAAGTGATCTCCCGGCAGATGCATCATGTCCGAGCCCGCGTTGCGGAGGGAGTGCGATGAACGATCGGTTGACCACGGTGTACGCAAGCATCGACGCGCTGATCGACTATGCGCTCGCCCACCTTGACCTCGATCCCCGCAATGCGGACTGGGCGCGGAATCGGATTTTCGCCCTGTTCGACCTGGATTCCTATCCCGGTGCCGAAGCGACCTCGTGTCGTCCGTGCCGCGGTGAGGAGAACCGTTGCGCACAGGGGCCCGAGGGGTCTGTCGGTCGCGCCCGCATCGTTCCCGACGCCTTGCTCTCCGCTTTTCGCGCCGCGGCGGTGGATTGCGGCTTGTTTGAAGCGCAGGAGGCCCCGATGTACGCCGACATCGTCATGGGGCTGCTCTGCGCCAACCCCGCCGATCTCGACGACCGATTCCTGCTCGTCGAGCATCGGGACGGCGGCATGGCCGCGATGCAATGGTTCTACGACTACTGCGTGGCCAACAACTATGTCAAGCGCGCCCAACTCGACCGAAATCCGCGGTTCGATTCGCATGGCCTGACGGTGACCATCAACCTCGCCAAGCCTGAATTCAAGAACATGAAGAAGGCGGCGGCGGGCAACGCCGTGGCCGGCGGGTATCCGAAATGCACGATCTGCCATGAGAACGAGGGTTTTGCGAGACGCGACAAGCGCACCCTGCGCACCCTGCCGGTCACGCTCGGCGGCGAGTCATGGTTCTGGCAGTTCTCGCCCTACGGCTACTTCGATCAGCACGGCATCTGCGTGAACACCGACCACGCGCCGATGCATGTGGACCGCGATACCTTCGGCCACCTGATCGACTTCGTGGATCGCTTCCCCGGATATTTCCTCGGATGCAACGCCGCGTTGCCCCGCATCGGCGGCTCGGTGCTCGCCCACGACCACTATCAGGGCGGCGGTGAACTGCTGCCGATGCACAAGGCCGCCGCTTGGTCCGCCTTCACGCTCGCCGACTATCCGGACGCCGTGGTTGAAATCCTTGACTGGCCCGGCACCGCCGTGCGCGTGGTGTCGAAAAACCGCCAGAGCATCATCGATGTATCCGACATCATCCGCGAGGCATGGGTCGGCTATGACGACGCGGCGAACGGCATCGCCAGCCATGACGCGGACGGCAACCGCCAATCCGCCCTCTCGCCCAGCGCAATCATCACCGAACGCGGCTATGAGATGAGTCTCATCTTCCGCAACAATGCGGTCAGCGACGAGTATCCGGAAGGTATCTTCCATGCACACCCCGAATACTGGCCGGTCAAGCAGGAACCAATCGGACTGATCGAGGCTCAAGGCCTGTTCATCCTGCCCGGACGGCTCGTCGACCAGCTCGGCATCGTCGAGGAGGCGCTCGCCGAAGGCCGCGACCTGCCCGATGAAGTCAGCGAATTCAGTCTCGAATGGGGTGAACTCGCTGAAACATTGGCCGGAAACCGCGACCGCGAGGCCATTCGCCAAGCCATACACGACGAGCTCGGCAGCGTCTGCTACCGCATCCTCGGCAACACGGCCGTCTTCAAGCAGAAAGCCACCACGCAAACATTCCTCGGAAGCCTTGGTTTTGCCGCTAGGTGAAACAGGTCAAGTGAAGTAAGCTCAATACTGAAGGCAAACCGAAGGCAAGTCCTTCCAAAGGAGGAAACATGACCACTGTCCTGGTTACGGGCGGCGCCGGATTCATCGCCACCCACACCGATATCGAGCTGCTCAACAAGGGCTACGATGTGATTTCCGTAGACAACTACGGTAATTCGTCTCCCGTCGCGCTTGAGCGAGTCGAGCAAATCACCGGCAAGCCGGTCAAGCGTTATGATGGCGACGTGCGAGACGAGGCGCTCATGGAGCGTGTCTTCACCGAGAACGACATCGACTGGGTCATTCATTTCGCCGGACTCAAGGCCGTGGGCGAGTCCGTGGCCAAGCCGATCGAATACTACGACAACAACCTGTACTCCACGCTTGTGCTGCTCAAGGTGATGAAGAAGCACAACGTCAAGAAGATCATCTTCTCCTCCTCCGCCACCGTGTACGGCACGCCGAAGGAACTGCCGATTACCGAGGAGACGCCGACCGGCGGCACCACCAACCCGTACGGCACCTCCAAGCTGTTCCAGGAGCAGATTCTGCGCGACGTACATGTGGCCGATCCGTCCTGGACCATCGTGCTGTTGCGTTACTTCAACCCCGTCGGCGCGCATGAATCCGGTTTGCTGGGCGAGGACCCGAAGGGCATTCCGGCGAATCTCACCCCGTACGTGGCCAAGGTCGCGGTCGGCGAGCTCAAGGAAGTCCAGGTCTATGGCGACGACTACGACACGCCCGACGGCACTGGTGTGCGTGACTACATCCACGTGGTCGACCTGGCCAAGGGTCACGTGGCCGTCATCGACCACATCGACAAGGAAGGCGTGTTCGTCTACAACCTGGGTACCGGCCACGGCTACTCCGTGCTTGAGGTTATCAAGGCTTACGAGAAGGCCGCCGGTCATCCGATTCCGTACACGATCAAGCCGCGTCGCCCCGGTGACATCGCCGCCTGCTACGCCGACGCTTCCAAGGCGGAGAAGGAGCTTGGCTGGAAGGCCGAGCTGACCATCGACGACATGGCCTCCTCCTCCCTCAACTGGCAGACCAAGAACCCCAACGGTTTCCGCGACGCGGAGTGATAAACGACAGATGAGCTCCCTCTGATGAGGGAGCTCATCTGTCGTTTATCACACAATGCGCCTATCGGCGGCCCAGCGGGTGAGCTCGGTGCGATTCGAAAGCTGAAGCTTTCGCAGCACCGAGCTCATGTGCGTTTCGACCGTCTTGATCGAAATGAACAGTTCGGCCGCCACCTCTTTATACGTGTAACCACGCGCGATCAGCCGCATGACCTCCTGCTCGCGGGCGGACAGCCGGTCCAGCTCCTCATCATGAGCCCGTGCCGCACCATCAGCGCCGCCATCAGACCCCGCCGCCGGCACACCCTGGAAGGCCGAAAGCACAAAACCGGCCAGTTTTGGCGAGAACACGGCATAGCCCTCATGCACCTGCTTGATGGATGAAATCAAATCAGCGCCGGTAATCGTCTTGGTCACATAGCCCTGGGCGCCGGCACGAATCACCGCCCCCACATCCTGCGGCGCATCCGAAACCGACAACGCCAGAAACACGGTAGTGGGGGAGTAGGGGCGCGATTTGGCGAGGATCTCGGCACCGCCGCCACCTTCACCGCCGGGCACATGCACATCCAGCAACACCACCTGCGGCTTGGTCTGTGCGATCATCGCCACCGAACCGGGCACGTCCGCCGCTTGGCCGACGATATCGAAGGAATCGCGCAATGTGGCGATTACGCCCGCACGGAACATCTCATGGTCATCGACCACGGCCACACGAATCTTGGCTGTCTCGTTCTCGCTCATCGATGTTCTCCCTGCGCCGCTTTCAGCGCGATCGGCATATGCATTCTGACTTCGGTGCCCCAGCCGGCTCTGGACACTATCTCCACTGTACCGCCGCGCCGTTTGATGCGGCCGATAATCGATTCGCGGATGCCCAGCCGGTCGGGCGGAATGGCGTCCATATCGAAGCCTTCGCCATGGTCGCGCACGAACACTTCAACCATCGTGTCGCTGGCCTCGCAATACAAAGACACCGGCTCGCCGCCATGCGCGACCGCATTGACCAACGCCTGACGGGTGGCGTCCAGCAGCGCATCGGTCTGGGCGCTCGGCCGCGCGTCGCCCACGGTGACCACCTCAATCGGCTTGCCGTGTTCGTCCTCCACCTCGGCGGCGATCTGCTTCAATCCGGCTCCCACCGAACGATCCGATGTGGAACGTTCCTGATACAGCCACTCGCGCAGCTCGCGCTCTTGGCTACGCGCCAGGGCGAATACGGTGGTCGATTCCTCGGAGTGCAGCTGAATCAGCGCCAACGTTTGCAGCACGCCATCATGCAGATGGGCGGTCATGTCCGCGCGCTCCTCTTCGCGCTCCTTCAATGCCTGCTCGTGGGTAAGTCGTTGCAGCATCGCGTTCGCCCACGGCATCACCGCCACCACGATACCGACGATCATCATGAATCCGCTGGCAACAATGCGTCGAGGAGAGGCGCCCCACCCAGGAATGCTGACATTATGCACATACAATGCCCATCCCATGAAAATCAGTGCGATGCCGCCCAACATAGACAACAGCTGCGTGCCTCGCGGACTAAGATTCATCCATGCCAGTGCGATGCCGCCCAACCCTACCAGCAGCGGAAGCACAATCTGGACATCTGCACCGGTGCTGGTGAGCAGCAGTCCAATGGCCATCAACGCGAAACCGGCCAATGCCACGACGGCCGGTTTCGGAGCACGTTGGATGGCCTCGGACAATGATTCCGGTGCGGCAGCCGATTCGTCGTCATGGGCGGCAAGTGACTGATTGCCTCGCGCAAGCGGCGCCTGATCAACGGGCACTGTGTGAGCCGCAGCCGTCACCGGGTCTCCGGCGGGCATGAACACCCACAGGAATACATAAGCGATGATGCCTGCGCCGTAGAGGAAGGTCAGTGCGATGAACGCAATCCGAATCCATGCCACGCCGATGCCCAAGTGCAGGGCGATGCCCTTGCACACACCGGTGAGCCAGCGGCCCTGCCGGGGGCGCATCAGCGGCATGCGCGCGGGCAGCAATGGTTCGGGAGATGACGTCATACTCCTATTGTGCCGCGCTCAGGGCGTTGCGGCCGGGGTTTTACCCGGTGTTCAGGGAACAATCAGGGTGTTCCCCGAGCGTTGTGGCAGTGGTCGGGCGGTGTAATGGAATCATGAGCAATCCAAACGCGAATCCGTATCAGCCACAGCCGCAGCCTGGTCCGCAAAAAAACAAGACATCGCGACGCTTCTTCACTTGGGTGCGATCCAGTGGACTGGTTCGCGGCGACGACCGGTGGATCGGCGGCGTATGCAGCGGCATCGCTTTACGGCTTGGCTGGAGCCCCACACTAGTACGTGCGTTGGTGATTGTATGTACATTGTTCTTCGGTTTTGGCGCAGCTCTGTACGCACTCGGCTGGTTTCTGATGCCGGATGTACGCGATGGGCACATCTTGGCCGAGGACCTCATTGCCGGCCAATGGGACTGGAATTGTCTTGGATGCTTCCTGTTCCTCGCCGTGGCAATCGTGATTCCAGGTGCGGGGTGGGTTTGTATTGCGCTCGCCGCCTTAGCGCTTTGGTTGTTAGCCAAGAGCGGCATTCGCCAGCAGGAAGGGTACGGATTCAGGGCATCTGCGACGCGACCGGTTTCACAGCCTGTGTCATATCCAGCTCCACAGCCTGTCTCATATCCAGCCGCGCAACCGGTCCCTCAATCTCCTGTGTATTCAGCTCCGCAACCTGTTTCACAACCTGTTTCACGAACCGAGACTAGTGTTTCACAGCCTGTTTCACAGCCTTTCTATCAGTCGGTGCCCGGCGCGGTTCCCAGCGTGATGCCCAGCACAGTACCCAACGGGCCGCTTGCCCCCGACCGTATGAACGCGACGGCCTATGCCCCCACCGAGTCCAAGCGCCGCAAGCCGGCGGGCCCAATCGTGGTCTTGAGCATACTGGGCCTTACCTTCCTCTCCTTTGCCGGTCTGATGGGACTGATTTGGGTAAACGACATGGGCATTATCGGCATTATGCGTCTGAGCACCATCTGGATTGCCGCAGTATGCATAGTGATGGGGCTGGTGGTCATCATTCTCGGATTCAAAGGACGGCGTACCGGTGGTCTGATTCCTCTCGGACTGGTTGCCGGTGGATGCGCGCTCTGCATGACCATCGTTTCAGGCACGTATGGCGTGCACTACCGTGATCTTGGTGGCAGCGGCATCAATACTGTTGTTTCACTGAGCCAATCTGTCAGTGCGAGAAACAGCGATGGCATGAACGATGTGCAAAAGGATGGCATCTTCGTTGCCGATGCCAGCGATGCCACGTTCGGAACATTGCAGCAAGGTGTGGCGTTCAGCGGTGAAAACTACAACACCGACCAGGCGATCATTGATTGGTCCGATTGGGGCAAGACACATGGGCCGCACACGGTGAAGATGCTGGATGGCAAAACTTCCATCAGTAATTGCCCGGTCGGTACCATCACCATAGCCGCAACACAGGCGCAAGTGCATATCGTTCTGCCGGATTCCTGCACTTACGCCTTCGGCACCGCCGACTCCTACTCCACTTCGAGTGGCGTCGGCGGCAAATACGAGATGGTATACAACAACTACATGGGTCTAATAAGCTTTGGTTTCTTCGAAGCCGAAAGTGCCACCAATCCCATGAATGGGCCTGATTACGAATGGTTGGATAAGGAATCCGCCATGCCGGACAACGGCCCAGAACTAAAAATCAATATTCCCTATGCAGTGGAAGCACGCGTCAACGTGGTGTACGCCTCAGATTGGGGAGGCTCCACGTTCCAGCCGCTTGCCGATATATACGACGGCAACAGCACAAGCAAGAACACAACCGAACAATCGGAATGATCAAGCCGTTACAACCAGGAGATGGAATCATGACTGATGAAACCAAGGAATTCGCCTCCATCGAGGATGCGACACCGACCACGGCCATACCTTCCGAAACCGACGCGACCACCGCGACAACAACCATGGTGACCGTCGATGACCGAACCGATACCACGGTGCTGCCATCCGCAGCTGATGATGACGAAACGGCTGTGCTGCCCGTCACCGACAATCATGCGGATGCGTCGGTCTCGGATGTGGATACGCAGGCGACATCTGCCTCTCCATCGCCCATCGAACCAACCACAGATCGGATTGCCCTGGAAACAGTTGCCGATGCCGTGGAGGGGGATGGTGGGCCGATTCCATCTGCCGATGATGTACCGATGTACGCAGCATCTTCAGCGCAACCTTCCTATGAGCAGTCTCAGACCGCCGGCAAACCATGCCAGCCTGGGGGGAGCGCCAAGAACGTCCAGAATGCTAAGGATGTCAAGAGTGCCAAGAACATCCAGAAACAGAGCATCAGCGCGCCTACTGTGGTATTCGGACTATTAGGCGTGATTATCGGCGTGATCGCGCTGGTTTTCGGGTGCATATCTCCGGATCGGATGATTTCGCTGTTCTCGCCGAATCCGCAATTGCTGACGGCTATTATCTGCGCCGTAGTGGGACTTATTCTGGTAATAGTGGCCGTTGTATGGGCCATAGTCGGTGCCGTCAAGAAGAGAAAATAGCGTTACAACCATTGCATTACGGTCCCAGTAGAATCACATTATGACGGGAGCCGACCGTTCTATGCTGATAGGGGGAGGCATAGTAACTATGAAGCGGATTTCGGCGCGGCGGGTAGCGAGCGTCATCGCCACCGCGATGGCGATGACGCTGGTATTCGCCACACTTGGCTGGGCGATGATGCCGCAATGGAACACACGGCCCTACGCCAAGCACATCGTTATCGCTTCTGCCGACACCACCATCACCCCTGCCCATGCGAACATTCCCCACGAGGGGCGATATCGTACGCGTGAAACCCGACTATCCATCAAGACCGGTGATGGCGTCACGCTACCCGCCGTACTACGTGAACCGGTCGACGCTCCCGGGCCACGCCCGGCTTGTCTGTTCATTCACGGGTCCGGTACCAGCGGTGCCGAGGATTTCGGCGATGTCGCCAACGCCATGGCCTCTGCCGGTATCGTGACCTTGGTGCCGGCCAAGCGCAACGACAACTACACCGTGCTGCATCGCGACTACCCGCGTTTTGCTCGCGACTACGGGCGTTCGCTCGACGTGTTGCGTGGCATAAGCGGCGTGGACCCCGCCAAAACCGGCATCTACGCCGAATCCGAAGGCACCTGGATTGCCACGATTCTAACCTCGAAACGGCAAGACATTGCCTTTGCCATACTTACATCCGCACCGGTGTTCAATGGACGTGAGCAAATGGCCATGGCTGTCAGCGCCTATACGCATGAGGCCGGCGCGCCCAAGCCCGTGGTCAAAGACATGGCCAAATTGATGTCGCTGGACTACGCGCCATTCGATCTAGCCTATGCCGACTTTGATGCCGACCGGTATCTGAAATCCCTCACCATGCCGGTGCTGGTGAACTACGGCACCTACGATACGGCCATGCCCATCGAACAGGGGGCGCAGCGGATCATCGCCACGGCCAACAAGTCCGGCAACGAGAACGTCACCGTACGCTATTTTGCCGGCAACCATCAGATGCGGGCTGGTGAGGGCTTATTCACCCCGAACCTGCCATTGGCCGAAGGCTATACGCAAGCGCTGGAAAATTGGGTGAACGGTGTGACCGCCGGAACCAAAGCCGATGGATGGGCAACGCCCCAAGTCGCCGGTGCAACACCTCACCAGCGCTTCGCCGCGCCGCAACGTACCAGATCCGGTATCGTCGGCTCGCTCGGCGTGCTGGCCGGTCTGATGGTGGCAGGGCCCGTGCTGATCGTGATGGCGGCGATATTGGGTATTGGCTTGACTGTGTTTTCTTGGCTACAGACGTTGCTGGCCGGGCGACGTAGTGTGGCGACTATGCGTGCCATGCATGCGACGCCGAGTGAGCTGGGGGTCGCCCCGCGGCTCATGTTGCACGGCATTGCCGGCTTATCTGCCGGTACCGGCACAGCGGTGATGGTGATTACTGGGCTGTTGTACGGCTATATGAGCGCCGTAGGCGTATCGGCTGGATTGGTTTTGGCTCAACACCGGCTGGTTTGCCAGACCACCA
>OAZZ01001207.1_pt1 | contig 9890 bp, 8 predicted proteins | sample 1495051 | NCBI WGS metagenome assembly OAZZ01 (sample SAMEA2579977, study PRJEB22360) | human gut metagenome
CGATATGGGATGACTGCCCGGCGAACCGCACACGATCCGCGATTTGATGCGCCGCGACAGACCTCACGAACGCCTCGCCGATACCCGTGCATGACACGGCGACGCTGTCATCGGCCGCGTACGTGCCGCATCCGGGCAGCGGCGAATCCCCGACGCGCCCCGGCATCTGGTTCGTGATGCCGCCCGTGGACGTCCCCGCCGCCACATGTCCGGCGGCATCCCTCGCCACCGCGCCGATCGTGCCGTGCTTCTCCCAGGCGTCGCCCTCGGATTGGGCGCGTGCCAGCGAACGCCGGCGTTCCTCGGTCACGAAATACGACGGATCGCGCAATTCGATGCCCCACGAGCGCAGCAGGTCCTCGCCCGGCAGCGCGAACATCGTGTGCTTGGCGCGCTCCTTGACCGCCCGGGCCACATCGATCGGATGCCGGGCCGTGGTCAGTCCGGCGGCGGAGCCGACCTCGCCGTCGCCGGTCATCAGGCAGGCGTCCATCGACACCTTTCCCTCGCTGGTCAGCGCCGCGCCCCGACCGGCGTTGAACTCCGGCGCATCCTCCATCACATGAATCGCGGCGCATACCGCATCCTCGGCGGGCGCGCCCTGTTCGAGCAGCGCGTAGCCGGCGTCCAGCGCCCGACGCAGATCGCGCTCGGCCTGCGCAGTCTTCTGCGCTCTGCCATCCTTGCTCCGGTCGCCGGCTCCCGCGTGGATCGCCAGCAGAATGCCGTTGACAGGACTGCCGGACGCCGTTGATGCGCCGGATGCGGTGGTGATGATCATGTTCCCTCCCTTGCACGGTTTCGCCGTGACTGATGTTTTCCGCGTGTATTATGCCACCGTCTCCGGGACCGGTCCATTCGAGGCGATTCGGTTACGGCGCTGGATTCTGCCGGCGAATCCGACGAGATGACGGCTTTATGTCTCAATATGTGAGACTGGTGGTGGCCTCCGCGCCGCCCGGGCGCGCATTCGCCGGCCGTGCGGCATACGCGCATGATAGCGGCATATAGATTTCGGCGATAGCCCTGTTCGACGCAATCGCAAGAACCGCGTGAAAACGCGCATTACGCTGAACATTGTTCGCGAAAACGGCCGGCATCCCGCCGGAACGCAGCGGGCGCACAAGATCAATGTGCACGATCAGCAATCTTAGCATCCAAACACACGGCACAAACCAAACACGATACCAGGGGGAACGAAGAGACATGAAGATCAGGAGAATCGCTGCGGCGGTATTGGCGGTCACATCGCTTGTCGGCGGTCTGACGGCGTGCGGGAACAGCAGCTCGGCAGACTCCGGCACCACCGTCAAGGTCGGCGTGGTCGGCGACAGCAACGAGGTCTGGGATCAGGTCGTCATCCCGAACCTGAAGAAGGAGGGCATCAACGTCGAACTGGTGAAGTTCTCCGACTACATCCAGCCGAACGAGGCGCTCGACAAGGGAGACATCGACCTCAACGCCTACCAGGGCTACATCCTCATGGACGACTTCAACAAGACGCACGACAACGCGCTCGCCGCAGTCGGCGAGACGGTGCTCAACCCGATCAGCCTGTACTCCGACAAGGCCAAGAAGGTCGAAGACATTCCGGAAGGCTCCGAAGTCACCATCGCCAACGACTCCGTCAACGCGGCCCGCGGCCTGCTGCTGCTCCAGTCCGCCGGCCTGATCAAGCTCGACTACAAGGAAGGTGCGAACCCCACGCCGGACGACATCGTGTCCAACCCGAAGAACCTGAAGATCACCGAGCTGGAAGCCTCGCAGACCGCCCGTTCGCTGCCCGACGTCGGAGCCAGCGTCATCAACGTGTTCATGGCCCTCGACGCGGGACTCAACCCCAAGTCGGACGCCATCTACATCGAGCCGGTCAACGAGCAGTCCAAGCCGTACTACAACATCATCGTCTCCCGCGCCAAGGATAAGGACAACGCCACCTACAAGAAGATCGTGGACGCCTACCGCAGCGACGACGTCAAGAAACTGATCGACAAGCTGTACAAGGGGGCCGTCATTCCGCTGTGGTGACATGCGGCGAATGCCGCCGCAACCGCAGCACGCAACATAACAACACACACGACAAGCGACGCGAACGGGGAACGTCGACGCATCTCGGCTGAAGGGGAGTGCTCGCCGAGAAGACATGATGCCAGCCGGACGGGATGGCGCGGACCAAGGGGACGGTCCGCGCCGCGGCGGCCCTCCGGCCGGCATCATGGCAGGTCGGCCATATGGCCCGGCATGGCATCCGTGAAGGACGGCCGCACAGGTCGTCAGACGGACCCTGCAGGAGACGGCCATGCCGCGACGATTCCCGCGCAAGGCCCGGCACAAGTCGGGACGGGCCCACGCGCCGCCCACATCCAACAGGAAACAAACCAAGGAACATACGAAAGCCCGCACATCATGAGCACACCATTGACCACGCAGCAGGCCGTTGACCTCTACACCACCATGCGCAAGATCCGCCGGTTCGAGGAAACCGTCAAGGCGCACATCGGCAAGGAGATCGTCGGACCTGCCCACCTGTACATCGGCGAGGAGGCCGTCGCCACCGGCGTATGCAGCAACCTCACCCACCACGATTACGTGACCAGCACCCACCGCGGCCACGGCCACACCCTCGCCAAAGGCGCCCGCGTCGACCGTTCGCTCGCCGAGCTCTACGGCCGCGCCACCGGATACTGCAAGGGCAAGGGCGGCTCCATGCATCTCGCAGACTTCAGCGTCGGCATGCTGGGCGCGAACGGCGTGGTCGGCGGCGGCTTCAACATCGCCACCGGCGCGGCGCTCGCCATCAAGCAGCGGCACGGCAGCGACGTGGCCGTGTGCTTCTTCGGCGACGGCGCATCTAGCCGAGGCACCTTCCACGAGGCCGTGAACCTCGCCGCCAGCTGGAAACTGCCGGTCATCTACGTGTGCGAGAACAACGCGTGGGCATCCACCACCCGCTTCGACGACATCAAGAACGTGGACTACCTGTCGGAACGCGCTCAGGGATACGGCATCCCCGGTGTCACCGTCGACGGCAACGACGTCGAATCCGTGCGAGACGCCTCCGCCAAGCTCATCGACCGCGCCCGCCGCGGCGACGGCCCCTCCATCCTGGAATGCAAGACCTACCGGCGCGACGGCCACTTCATCACCGACCCGCAGAAGTACCGTTCCCAGGAGGAGGTCGAGGAGTGGAAACTCTACAACGACCCGATTGACCGGTTCCGGCGCAAGATCCTGCTCGAAGGCGTCGTCACGCAGGACGACCTCGACGCCGCGGAGGAGCAGCTCGACCAGGAGTTCGCACAGGCTCTGGAATTTGCGGTAAACAGTCCATTCCCCAAGGCCGAGGACGCCTTGGATGACGTATTCAGCGGTGAGGTGAACCTATATGAGTGGGCGAATCATCACATTCGGCGAGGCGACTCGCGAGGCCATGCTCGAAGAGATGCGAGCCGACGAACGTGTGTTCGTCTACGGCGAGGACATCGCCAAGCAGGGCGGCATCTTCGGCCAGTTCGCCGGCATGAAGGACGAATTCCCCGAGCGCGTGCTTGACACGCCGATCTCCGAGACGGCGCTCGTCGGCGCGGGCGTCGGCGCGGCCATCGCCGGCGCCAAGCCGGTCATCGACCTGCATTTCGCGGATTTCATCGGCATCGCCATGGACGAGGTGCTCAACCAGATGGCCAAGGCGCACTACATGTTCGGCGGACAGGCCACCATGTCGCTGGTGCTGCGCGCGCCCGACGGCCTGATGAAGCACGGCGCCGCCCAGCATTCCCAGTCGCTGGAGACGTGGTTCACCAACATCCCCGGCATCCGCGTGGTCGTGCCCTCGACGCCGGCCAACGGCAAGCAGCTGCTCAAGGCGGCCATCAAGGATCCTAACCCGGTCATCTACTTCGAGAACAAGGGACTGTTCCCGGTCAAGGGCGACGTGCCCGAGGACCTGCCGCCCATCGACCTGAGCCGTGCGGAGGTCGTGCGCGAAGGCGCCGACGTGACGCTGGTCTCCTACGGTCTGATGCTCACCAAGGCGCTCGCTGCCGCGGATGTTGCACGGCGCGAATACGGCGTGAGCGTGGAGGTCATCGACCTGCGGTCCATCACGCCGCTCGACATGCCGACCATCTACGCGTCGGTGAAGAAGACCGGTCATCTGGTCATCGCGCACGAGGCCATCAAGATCGGCGGCGTGGGCGGCGAGATCGCGGCGCGCGTGGCCGAGAACCATTTCGATTATCTGCGCGGGCCGGTGCTGCGCGTCGGCGCGCGGTTCACGCCGCTGCCGTTCAGCCCGGTGATGGAGGACTTCGTGCTGTCCGGCGAGAAGGAGATCCTCGACGCCGTGCTCGCGGCGGCGGGCAAGTCCGCCGTCGATGGGGCGGATGGTGCTGCGGGTCGGGCGGGTGAGGCCGCGTGAGCGACGCAACCGTCAACACAACCGCAACCGCAGCGGCGGAGGCTTCGGATTCCGTCGCCGCCGGCGCCCCTCTGATCTCGCTTGACCACGTCACCGTCGAATTCGGCCGCGGCAAAAAACGCTTTCGCGCCGTCGACGACGTGTCCCTGACCATCAACAAGGGCTCCATATACGGCATCATCGGTTTCTCCGGCGCCGGAAAATCGACGCTGGTGCGCACGATGAACGTCCTGCAGCGTCCGACCAGCGGCACCGTGACCTTCAACGGAACCACCATCAGCACGCTCGGCGAGGGCCGGCTGCTACCGCTGCGCCGCAAGATTGCGATGATCTTCCAGCACTTCAACCTGATGCCATCCAGAACCGTGCTTGACAATGTCACCCTGCCGCTCATCCACGAGAAGGTATCCCGCAAGGACGCCCGCGCGAAGGCCATGCATCTGCTGGAACTCGTCGGTATCGCCGACAAGGCCAAGGCGTATCCGCGGCAGCTCTCCGGTGGCCAGCAGCAGCGCGTCGCCATCGCGCGTGCGCTGATCGGCGACCCGGAGGTGCTGCTGTGCGACGAGGCGACCAGCGCGCTCGACCCGCGCACCACCCGGTCGATCCTCGCCCTGCTCAAGGACCTCAACGCACGGCTCGGCCTGACCATCGTGCTCATCACTCACCAGATGCAGGTCGTCAAGGACATCTGCACCGACCTGGCGGTCATGAGCCACGGCAAGGTCGTCGACGACGGGTCCATCCTCGACGTGTTCGACCACCCGTCCAACGAACTGACCCGCGAGTTCATCTACACGTCCGGCAACATGAACAAGGGCATCACGCTCGTCCAAGAGCACCCGCTGTTCAGCAAGGAGCGGGAGAGCGGCAGCGTGTATCTGCTGTTCTCGGTCGGCTCCGGTGCGGAGGAGACGCTGATGGCCGACATACGCGAACGGTTCGGCGTGAGAGGCAACATCATGTTCGGCAACGTGGACGTGATTCACGGCACGCCGGTCGGCATGATCCTGGTCAGTCTGGATGGCCCGGCCGAGGCGGTCAGCAAGGCGCTCGCGTATTTCCCGACGGTCGGGGTGAGCGCGACGCCGCTCGCCGACCTGCATGTGAACGAGGTGGAGGAGAACGACAATGAATGATCTGCTGGAGACATGGCTGCCGAATGTGTCGATGATCTGGCCGGAGGTCTGGGACGCGACCTACGAGACCCTGTACATGGTGATCGTCGGCGCGGTGATCGGATACGCGATCGGCCTTGTGCTCGGTCTGCTGCTGTTGCTTACCAGACGCGGCGGGCTCACGCAGAACGTGATCGTCTACAACATCCTCGACAAGATCGTCAACATCGTGCGATCCATCCCGTTCATCATTCTCATGGCCCTGCTGGTCGGCGTGACGCGAGTGATCGTCGGCACCTCCATCGGCACCGAGGCGATGATCGTGCCGATCGTGGGCGCGACCGTGCCGTTCTACGCCCGGCAGGTCGAGAACGCGCTGCTGGAGATAGACCCCGGCCTGGTCGAAGCGGCCAAGGCATCCGGCCTGGGCACGCTCGACATCATATGGCGCGTGTACCTGCGCGAAGGGCGCGTGCCGATCATCCGAGTGTCGGCGCTGTCGTTCATCAACGTGGTCGCCTTCTCCGCCATGGCTGGCGTGGTCGGTGGAGGTGGTTTGGGTAACCTCGCGATCATCCGCGGTTACAACCGGTTCCAGAGCGACGTGACGCTGGTGGCTACACTGATCATTCTCGTCATCGTGTTCGTCAGCCAGCTGATCTGCAACCTGCTCGCCAAGCGGCTGCAGCACTGAGATTCGCTTCCTCCTCGGACCGCCCGAAGTCGGCTACGCCGACAGTCCTTCGCCAGCGGGGCGACGGCATGCCACCTCCCGCTGGCGGGAGATGGCGCGTAACGCCGGAGGGCGGTCCTTGCCACATATCCCCTCTTTTTCCGTTCCTATATAACCCCATCCCAAAGGAGCAATACCGCAATGAGCGCCGCACAAGACGACGACACCCGCGATGGCGTATGGGCGCCCCGGTTCGCGCCGGTCGCCCAGATCATCCCGCCGAACGTGTTCGCCGACATGGACGTGAAAGTCGCCGCAGCCGTGGCGTCCGGCGCCGACGTGATCGACCTGGCGAAGGGCAACCCCGACGCATACCCGGCCGAATTCATCCGCGACGTCGCCAAATCGTCGGTCGACGACCCGCTCAACGCGCGATACACGCCGTTCGATGGTAAGCCGGCGTTCCTGCAGGCCGCCGCGAACTGGTACCGCAACGTGCATGGTGTCGAACTGGACTGGCGTTCCCAGCTGTTCGCCGTGGAAGGCGCGGTCGACGGGCTCGCCGGACTGTTCGCGATCCTGATCGACCGCGGTGACGCCGTCGCGTTCGCCGACCCCTACTATCCGTCGTACCATTGCATCTCCGTCATGCACGGGGCGGAGGAGATACTGCTGCCCGCCCGCGCCGAACTCGGCTGGCTGCCCGACCTGGACGCGGTGGACGAATCGGTGTGGCGCCGGCTGCGCATGCTGATACTCAACTATCCGAACAACCCCACGGGCGCGCAGGCGCCGGCGTCATTCTTCGAGCACGCGGTGGAGCTCGCCAAGCGGTACGGCTTCCTCATCGTGCATGACTTCGCATACACGGGACTCGGCGTGAGCGACCAGCAGGTCAGCCTGCTGACGGTGCCGGGCGCGTCCGACGTGTCCGTTGAAGTGGATTCACTGTCGAAGATGTACGCGATGGCCGGGTGGAGGGCCGGGTTCGTCGCCGGAAACCGGGACGTGGTCGCACGGCTCAAGCAATACCATTATCAGATGGGTTCGATGGTCGCCGGCATGATCCAGGATGCCGGCGCCGTGGCACTGAACAGCGACCAGTCGTGCGTCGACGAACTGGCCCGGCGGTATGCCGGGCGGCGCGAGATCGTCACCGGGGGACTGCGCTCGCTCGGATTCGACGTGTTCGACTCCGTCGGCGGTATCTACGTGTGGTTCAAGGCGCCTGAGGGGTGGAGCGGGCAACGTTTCGCCGACGCGTTGCTTGACGTGGCGCAGGTGGCCGGGCTGCCGGGCACGTGCTTCGGCCGCGTCGGCAAGGATTGGGTGCGGCTCAGCCTGCTGAAGGACGAATCGCTGCTGCGCGAGGCAGTGCGGCGCATCGGCGCGGCCGAGCTGTGACGATTTTGCTGTCTGCCAATCGCAGCGAATCGTTCTCAATAAGAAACGTGTGAGGAAAACGAACAAAACCACTCAACCGCACATTGTCCGGAATCCTTATATTCCGGGCAATATACGGTGTTCATGTTCGTTTTGCCGAGCGTGAGACTCGCACTTTTGTTATTGAGAACGATTCGCTGCAACGAATTGCGTCATCGGCGCGGCCAACGTCCACCTTGACACCAATACTGGATACTATGTCTCTAACTATCGGAATCGTTGGCCTGCCGAATGTCGGCAAGTCCACCATGTTCAACGCGCTGACGCGCAATAATGTCCTCGCCGAAAACTACCCGTTCGCCACCATCGAGCCGAACACCGGCATCGTTCCGCTGCCGGACAAGCGCCTTCCCGTGCTCGCCGAGCTGGTGCACACCGAGAAGATCGTGCCCGCGACCGTCACCTTCGTCGACATCGCCGGCATCGTCAAGGGCGCCTCCGAAGGCGAAGGCCTGGGCAACAAGTTCCTGGCCAACATCCGCGAGGCCGACGCGATCTGCGAGGTCGTGCGCGCGTTCGAGGACGACGACATCGTGCATGTCAACGGCAAGGTGGATCCGGCCGACGACATCGACACGATCAACACCGAGCTGATCCTCGCCGACATGCAGACCATCGAGAACGCGCTGCCGAAGCTCGAAAAGGACCTGCGCGGCAAGAAGATCGAGCAGGCGTACATGGACGCGGTCAAGAAGGCCAAGGAGATCCTTGAAGCCGGCGAGACCATCGACCATGCCGCCGCCGCAGGCAAGATCAACAAGGACGACATCTACGACCTGCACCTGATGACCGCCAAGCCGTTCATCTACGTGTTCAACGTGGACGATAACGAGCTCGCCAACAAGGAGTTGCAGGCCAAGCTCGCCGCATCCGTGGCGCCGGCGCCGGCCGTGTTCCTCAACGCCCAGTTCGAATCCGACCTGACCGACCTCGACGAGGCGGACGCCCGCGAGATGCTGGAGGACGCCGGGCTGTCCGAATCCGGTCTCGACCAGCTCGCCCGCGTCGGCTTCGACATCCTCGGCCTGCAGACCTTCCTGACCGCTGGAGTCAAGGAGGTGCGCGCCTGGCAAATCCACAAGGGCTGGACCGCCCCGCAGGCGGCCGGCGTCATCCACACCGATTTTGAAAGGGGCTTCATCAAGGCCGACATCGTCTCCTACGACGACTTCGTGGCCGCCGAAGGCTCCATGGTCAAGATCAAGGAGGAAGGCAAGCTCCGTCAGGAGGGACGCGACTACGTCATGCAGGACGGCGACATCGTCGAGTTCAAGTTCAACGTCTCCAAAGGCAAGTAGCCGATAGGCGAAAACGTTGGAAAATGGCCGTTTTTCCGCCGCATACAAAGTGTTTCCGGTGTGGAAACGGTCATTTTTCGCATCGTTGGAATATGGCCGTTTTTGCCACGTATTTGGCCGTTTGTGACATGGATAAGGTGCCCTTAAGGTGACCTCCGGGAATCATTTCGGGAGGCATCATGACGGACACGAGACGACGCACCAGAGGCGCGGGCAGCGTGTTCAGGGACAAGAACGGGACGTGGCACTACCGCCGCGAACTCGACCGCGATCCGTCCACCGGCAGGCCGCGGCGCATCGAGGCGAAGGGCAAGACCAAGGCCGAGGCGCGTGCACGCTTCGACGCGAAGGTGGCGGAGATGGAGCGCACCGGCCTCATGCCCGGCGCGAAGTCGCCGCTGCTGAAGGACTACTGCGAACGATGGCTGGCGGACTATAGGACGCGCGTCAAGCCGACCACGTACCGGACGAGGGCCGGAAGGATCCGGGCGTGCTGCGAGGTCATCGGCCACGTCCGGTTGAAGGACCTGACCGCCGAGCACATCCGCCTGTGCACGCGCACGCTGGGGGCGCGGCTCGCGTCGAGCACGCTGAAGGACCATTTCACCAGCCTGAAGATGGTGCTCGACCAGGCCGAACTGGAGGAACTGATACCCATCGACCCGTGCAGGAGGGTCCGGCCCCCGCGTGTGGAGCGGCGCGTCGTGGACGTGCTCGGCCCCGACCAGCCGAAGCGCATGATCGAGGCGGCGGCGTCGATGCCGCAGGCCAGGCGCGGCAAACGCCGGTCGGACGAGGATCTGGAGATGTGGGCCCTGCTGTTCGAATTGGCGTTCGAGACCGGCATGAGGGAGGGGGAGCGGTACGCGCTCATGCCCTACGATGTTTTTGTTCAATAGGAAGTTGAGGTTTTAGTCACGAAGGTTTTTCGGGTTTAG
>OAZZ01001209.1_pt1 | contig 9866 bp, 8 predicted proteins | sample 1495051 | NCBI WGS metagenome assembly OAZZ01 (sample SAMEA2579977, study PRJEB22360) | human gut metagenome
TATTTATTGAAACCTTCGATTCTATCCAATTGCGTGCTAAAATGGTATTTGAAGCAAGTCGTACTGAGGGGATTGCTATTTCCGTAGCGCCTGAAGGCTTGAAGGATATGATGGCGTTGGCTGCACAAAGTGCGGACATGCTCATCAGTAATGAAGATATTGAAGCTGCCTTTGTACTATATTCCCTAAATGATGGCGGTATCGGCGTTAGTGCTCGATCCAAAGGTAAGGTAAATGTACAAGTTGTAATGGAAGCCTTGGGTGGTGGCGGTCATAGAACTGTGGCTGGTGCTCAATTACAAGGTATGACCATAGAGGAAGCGAAGCAGGCCATTTTGGAGCATGCTCTTAAGGCGCTTCATTCCGCAGAACAAGAGGAGGAATAACAATGAAAGTAGTATTGTTAGAAGACGTTAAAAAAGTTGGTAAAAAAGGCGAAATCGTTGAAGTTAGTGACGCATATGGCCGTAACGTGTTGATCAAGAAAGGCCTCGGCCTTGAAGGTACAGCAACTAACGTAAATAATGCGAAACAAAAACAAGAATCCATTGCTCATAATAAAGCCGTTGCAAATGACGAAGCTAAGATCTTGGCCGCTCAATTGACTAAGGTTGAAGTGACTGTAAAAGTTCGCATGGGCGAAGAAGGTCGCGTATTCGGTTCCGTTACTGCTAAAGATATTTCCGATGCTGCTAAAGCTCAATATAAAGTAGATATTGATAAAAAGAAAATCGAAATTAAAGAACCATTGAAAACATTGGGCGTACATGACGTACTAGTGCGTGTTCATCCTGAAATTACAAGTACTATCAAGGTTAATGTGGTAGCCGAATAATAGTATTCACCATGCTCTTGGAGTATGGTGAATTCTTTTATCCATAGTGGTTGTGTGAAGGGGATTATCATGGATGTACGCATTCCGCCGCATAATTTAGATGCGGAAAAGGCCGTTTTGGGGGCTTTATTAACTAATGGATCCAATATGGGCGCCGTTGTAGATACGGTGACAAGTATTCTTAAATCTGAAGATTTTTACCGCGATGCACATCGTATTATTTACGATGCCATTTTAGAAATCGTGCATGCCAATAAGACAGCTGACTTTATTACCGTTGGTGAAGAGCTAGATCGTCGTAAGCGCCTCGATGCGGTAGGAGGTCTTGCTTATATTACATCTCTTGCGAATGAATCGGTGTCATACAATGTTGAGGAACATGCGAAAATCATTAGCGAGAAAGCTCAGTTGCGGCGCCTCATCGATGCAGGAAATAAAATTGTTGGCATGACGTATGCTGGCGAAGATGAGCCGACGGCTATCCTTAACAAGGCAGAGCAAATGGTATTAGATGTAAGCGGTCAAACCCAGTCTGAATCATCCTTTGCTGCCATTGGGGAAGTGGTTTTATCTAATCTAGATAAACTTAATGCATTGCAACAGCATGATGGCGCTATTACAGGCGTGCCAACAGGCTTTAAAGATGTGGACCACATTTTTAACGGCTTACAAAAATCTGACCTCATCCTCGTAGCAGCTCGTCCTGCCATGGGGAAAACAGCTTTCACCTTGAACATTGCTCAAAATGTAACGATGTTGTACGACAAGACGGTGGCGTTCTTTTCCCTAGAAATGGGCAAGGAACAGCTTGTGGGCCGTATTTTGTCCTCCGTGGCAGGTGTGAGCTCTGAAAAATTGCGCCGTGCGAATATGGATCCTGCTGACTGGGAAAAGGTGATTGCCGCAGCGGACCGCATGAGCAAATCCAAGCTTTTTATCGATGATACACCGGGCCTTACTGTACAAGATATGCGTTCTAAGTTGCGCCGTCTCAAGGTGGAACATGGCCTTGATCTCGTTATCGTCGATTATATTCAGTTGATGCAAGGTCGAAATGCTGGTAAGGGTAGCGAAAACCGTCAACAAGAGGTGTCCGAAATCTCTCGTAATCTTAAATTGATTGCTCGTGAATTTAACGTGCCGGTTATCGCTTTGTCGCAGTTGTCTCGTAGTGTTGAAAGCAGACCAGATAAACGGCCTGTGCTTTCGGACCTTCGTGAATCTGGCTCCCTCGAGCAGGATGCAGATATCGTTATCTTCTTGTACCGCGATAAATATTACGATGAAAACTCCGAAAAAGGGGACAATGCAGAAGTCCTCATTCGTAAACACCGTAATGGCTCCGTCGGTACCGTGGAACTCCAATTCGTTGGAGAATTAACACAATTTAGAGACGTAGAATTCCGAGACCTAGGGCCGGAACAATAATGAAAACTATCGGGGCGTGCCTATATTGATGGGGCCCCGTGACATAGCTACATTTTAATTAAAAAGAAAGGACTATACTTCTTTGCTCCTCGTGACCTGATGTCGCTGCATAAGTATAGTCCTTTCTTTTTATCACTGTACATATGAAGGTGTCCCATCAATATAGTGGCACTCGATAGTTTTCGTTGTATTGTTGGGAGAGAAGATAATAGAAGTTTTGGCGTTATACTAGTAGAAAATAAATCGTATTCAAGTGTATAATAGTACTAGATAGATTTTATAGTGTCGTACAATACGTAAGTATTGTGAGGTGGAATATAAGGTTTCCATCCTTTGTATGATGAATTTAACTATTAGTGGAAAACAAAATATTGAGTTTTATTTGTTGCTGGTTGGATTAGGTGCTGCAGAGGCTTATAAATACAAGCGTATTAGTCTAGGCGTATTTGAGAGTCTACATTATCATTTGTCTATGATAGATTTAATTGATGAATACCGGTTGTCAAAGGACTTAAGGGAGATTGTTTTCCAAGGTATGGGAATGGAAGATATTGTTGATGCAGCAGAGTGGTTTGAAGACTTTGATTGGGAAGGTCATTTGCGTGATGCGATAGATTCCTTGGAACTGGATTGTGTATCTAGATTAATGGAGTCCTCATATCATACTTGTATTAATGATTTTAATTTGTTTGATGTACCTAATACGGATAGTATTGATCATCTCTATATTTCTTTTGTATCTCATCATAGTTTTGAGCAAATCATGATGATTTTTATGCTAGGGTATACCGTGTTTTTGATTGAGTTAGGTGAGTATTGCGTTGATGCCTTTGATGCTTTTAAGCGTAACTACCTTACTAATCTTCGAGCTATAAACTGTGGTGAGTCCGAGGTTTTTAGTGAAGCTCTTGAATTATTTGATTCTTGTGATAACGGAAAAGATTTTTTGAGCAATAAACGACAACAATTGTGGTTAAGAAAGATTTCTATAGACCTTAGAGGTCACTTTTGTAGCCGCAAAGAGTCTAGCATGGATTATAGTAGTGAAAAGGGTTTAGTTTATTATACAAGTCCTAAAGAAACCATATTGGGTTAAGTTATATGCGTACTTAAGAGTACCTACTATTAGATTTGATGTCTAATAGTAGGTACTCTTTTTATTTTTTATGTTCAAAATTTACTGTTATAAAAACAAACATATGTTTGAAAATACTCTCGGTTTTTGTTATACTGATCATAGAAATTTTTGTGTTCTGTTTTTTGTAAAAGCCCGTTGTTTAGCGGTTTAGGGGGTGTTTGTATGGGTTCAGGTGATACGGATCGGCTGTATATGTGTATTGATTTGAAGTGTTTTTACGCATCTGTAGAATGCGCCGATTTGGGACTGGATCCGTTTACAACACCTTTGGTGGTGGCCGATGGTTCTCGTGGCAAGGGGGCTATTACGTTGGCTATTTCTCCAGCCTTAAAAAAGTTAGGTGTTAAAAATCGCAGCCGATTATTTCAGATTCCACCGCATATTGAGTATTTGACGGTGAAGCCACATATGAAGCGGTATATGCAGGTATCTGCTGAGATTTATGGAACCTTGCTCAAGTATGTGGCGCCCGAAGATGTACATGTGTACTCTATCGACGAGTATTTCATCGATATCACGCCTTATTTGCCATTATATAAAAAGACGCCTCGTCAGTTGGCGCAGATGTTGCTTGATGCGGTGCTAGCGGCAACGAAGATTTATGCCACCGTTGGGATTGGAACGAATTTGTTTCTCGCCAAGATTGCCCTCGATATTTTGGCGAAACATGCACCTGATTTTATAGGTTATCTTGATGAAAGCCTTTTTAAAGAGAAAATTTGGTATCATCAGCCCTTGACCGATATATGGCAGATTGGTAAGGGCATAGCTAATCGTTTGCATAAGTATGGTGCTTATGATTTACATGGTATTACCATGATTCCAGAAGCGAAGTTGTACAAGGAGTTTGGCATTAATGCAGAGCTCATCATTGACCATGCTTGGGGCCGTGAGCCTTGTACGATTGCGGATATCCATGCGTATCGCCCCATTAAGCACTCTATCTCGCACAGTCAGATTTTGTTGCGCAATTATACCTATGAAGAGGCATGCGTGCCTATGCGTGAAATGGTAGAGTCCTTGGTGTTAGAGCTTTTACAAATTAAAGGGGTTACAAATCATATCTATGTTCATATCGGCTATGCTAATGAAATGATGCGCTCTACAGGAGGTTCTAAAAAGCTTAAGCAGTATACAGATTCTCTACAGACCTTGACGACGGCGGTTATTAAATTATACGAGCAGCATTGCCATAAGAATGAGCTCATACGGCGTATAGGGGTCAGCTTTGAGGATTTAGTCAATCGATCCGCCATACCTCAAGAGGTGGACCTATTTAGCACTCTTACTACAAATGAAGAGGAAAAAGAGCGACAGGTACAAGAGGCTATGCTATCCATTAAGAAACAGTTTGGTAAGAATTCTATTTTGCGTGCATCGAGCTTACAAGAGGAAGGAACCATGCGCTTTAGAAATACCTTGGTAGGCGGTCATAATGGGGAATAGATATTATAATGGATACATTGGAAATACATTAGTCGCGTAAGGGGAGGTATACATTAATGAAACATCGCATGTCTCGGTTACAGCGAGCAAAACAATTTATGCCCTTTGCGGCATTGAGGGGATTTGAAGCGTTATTAGCCGCTGTAGCAAAGCCAAAAGAAAATCGGGCAGAGTTATCAGAGGATCAAATAGACGAGTTAAATACAGTTTTACAATCTGTACGTTGTGGGGAGTGGGTACGAATCGTTTACTACAACAAACGAAAATATACGGAACTTATAGGAGCTGTTGATATGATTAGTGAGCAATTACAAATTCTATCTGTACAAGGAACTGTTATTCCTTTCAGATATATTAAAGAGCTAAACTTGTATGATATATAAATATAAATGATGGCTTTTACTGTGTATGGTAAATAGACTAGAGTTAAGAAATAATTAGGTATACAATAGTATCATGGGTAAATATAGCTTTATAAAGATTTCTTTAGTTTTGTTGACTCTAATATACCTATATAATTTTTCGTGTTTTTGACTTAGAAAGGCGGTGTATGTAATGCATGATGTCATATCATTACTTATAAATCGCTATGATTTTTTCCTCCAGCTATTATGGGAGCATATAGAAATTTCAGTATTAGCTTCTGTTATTGCTACCATCATCGGTGGCTTATTGGGTGTGTTTATATACGAATATAAACGGCTAGCTGCGCCAGTTATGGTAGTGGTTAATTTCCTATATACAATTCCATCTATATCGATGTTAGGCCTTTTGTTGTACGTATCAGGTGTTGGTAATACGACGGCTATCATTGCATTGGTTATATATGCTTTATTACCGATGGTACGAAATACATTTACTGGTCTTAACCAGATTGATCAAGCCATGTGTGAAGCGGGGATTGCATTAGGGCTCACGCGGATTCAACGTTTGTGGAATATAGAGATTCCTTTGGCTATGCCGACTATTATGGCTGGTATACGGACCATGCTCGTTATGACCATTGCCTTGACAGGTATTGCGTCCTTTATTGGTGCTGGTGGCTTAGGTGTAGCGATTTATAGGGGGATTACAACGAATCAAAGTGCTTTGACAATTGCAGGCAGTCTACTGATTGCCCTATTAGCCATTACCGTTGATGCTCTCTTTTCTTTAGGTGAAAGAGTAACGCGTATTAGCCCTCATATGAAGCGCTATACGATTATATTTGTTTCGATGATGATGATAATTGCGATGGGTATAGGTGGTTGGGCTATGTATTCATGTGAAGACCGATGTTATTCATATTGCAACGAAACCCATGACGGAACAGCTTATTTTGGGGAATGTTTTAAAAGAATTGATCGAGAAGAAGACTGATTTAACCGTAGAGGTTACAGAAGGTGTCGGTGGTGGTACATCAAATATTCAACCAGCTATGCTTTCTGGCCAATTTGATATATATCCTGAATATACTGGTACAGCTTGGTCTGCTGTGCTAAAACGTACGGATACGTATGATGAAAGTCTATTTAATGAGCTTTCACAGGCCTATAAAGAGAAATATAATTTTGAGTGGGTCGGCATGTACGGTTTTAATAATACCTATGGCATAGGGGTGCGTAATGAAATTGCTCAGAGTTATGGCGTAAAAACGTATTCTGATCTTGCTCGTATAGCACCATCCCTAACATTAGGAGGGGAATATGATTTCTTTGGACGTGAAGATGGCTATGCTGGATTACAACGCGTGTATGGCATGAGATTTAAAGCTACTAAAGATATGGATATAGGGCTAAAATATACGGCTATTAGTCGTGATGAGGTGGATGTAATGCCGATATTCACGACTGATGGTCAATTAAGTATCGCACCGATTACGGTGTTACAAGATGATAAACATTTATATCCATCTTATATGTCTGGCAATGTGGTACGTAGCGAAGTATTGATTGCTCATCCTGAACTGCGCCCTGTATTAGAAAGTTTGAATCATACGATTACAGATCAAGAGATGGCGAAGATGAATTACGCCGTTGAAACGGAACATCAACTACCAGCTGATGTAGCACATAAATTCCTGGTAGAACGAAATTTGATATAAGGTGAATATAGTTAGAACTAAAGTAAATAAAATTTGATATATGTTGAATATGATTTTGTATTGACATTTAATCTCCTTTGATGTAATATAAACATATGAACAGGTATTCATATAAATAAAAATATCTGATGAAAAATGTTTAGGAACATATATAACAAGATATGAAACAAGATATGTCTAATAAGTATTAGAAAAATATTACCTATTAACTTACAATACAGGATAGAAGCGTTCACTATTATCAAAGGAGATATCATGGAAGAAACATTGTTATTGAAGGATTTGAACTGTCCGAACTGCGCAGCAAAAATTGAAGATCGTATCTGTAAAATGGATGTGGTAGAGACTGCCAATTTCACACTTGCTACACATCAATTAAAATTAACCGGCTCTTGGGAAGACCGTGAAGCTCTTAAACGTGACATTCAAGACATTTGTGATGCCATCGAAGAGGGCATAACCGTAGCAGATTATGAACGTAAATCCAAAGCGGCTATGGATGATCATGGTCCTGACCAGGATCGTGATGGTGATGCTGTAACAATTGCAGTCATCGTAGCAGGCTTGTTATTTATGATTTATGATGTTTTGTCATCCTTTGTCCCATCCATCAGCTTACCAGAGAGTATTGAAACTCCAATTTACTATGTTGCGTATATTCTTCTTGCGTTCCCAGTATTGCGCATCGCAGGTCGCAATATCTTAAAAGGCCAAGTGTTCGACGAGAACTTCTTGATGTCTATCGCTACATTGGGTGCTATTGCTATCGATGCATTGCCTGAGGCCGTAGGCGTTATCTTGTTCTACCGTATCGGTGAGTTCTTCGAAGAAAAAGCAACTGATCGTAGTCGTACAGAAATCATGAACGCTGTTGATATGCGTCCTCAAGAGGTGCGCGTTGTAGATACAGACTGCGGTGGTGAAATCGTAGTTATGGCTCCTGAAAAGGTTGAAGTAGGCTGGACTATCGAAGTTCGTCCTGGCGATTTAATTCCTCTAGACGGCACAGTGCTTGAAGGTGAAACACGCGTTAATACAGCACCTGTAACAGGTGAACCTGTACCTGTTCGCGCCGTACCTGGCACTCAACTTATGTCTGGTTGTATCAACGAATCTGGTCGCATTACAATGCGTGTAGATAAGGTTCTTGAAGAATCCATGGTTACTAAAATTCTTGATGCCGTGGAAAATGCAGCATCCTCTAAACCTAAAATCGACCGTTTCATTACTCGTTTTGCTCGCGTATACACACCAATCGTTGTAGCTTTTGCATTGGCTGTAGCTATCATCCCATCCCTTATTACTGGTGAATGGCATAAATGGATCTACACAGCCTTAACATTCCTCGTTATTTCTTGCCCATGTGCATTGGTGCTTAGCGTGCCACTTGCATTCTTCTCCGGTATCGGCAATGCGTCTAAACACGGTATCTTATTAAAAGGTGGTCGAGTTATCGAGGCGTTGGCTAATGTGAAAGCAGTAGCTCTTGATAAAACTGGTACTATCACATCTGGTGAGTTCAAAGTTCACAACGTAGAAACTGTAGGCTCTCATGTAAGTTCCAGTCAATTGTTATCCATGGCGGCAGCTATCGAAGCCGTTTCTACACATCCAATCGCAACAAGCATCGTGTCTGAAGCAAAAGATCAAGGCCTTACAGTGGAACCTTCTGATTTCGTTCAAGAGTTAGCTGGTGAAGGTATGGTAGGTATGGCAGATGGTCAACAAGTACTTATTGGTAACCGTCGTCTTATGGAACGCTATAATGTGCAAGGCTATCCAACAGAAGCTGCTGAATATGGCACAGAAGTTCTTGTCGCAGAAGGTAATACATACTTAGGTCGTATCATCATCGCCGATGAAGCTCGCCCAGACTCTGCTGAAGCGATTGCTAATCTTAATGGTCAAGATATTAAAACTGTTATGCTTACAGGTGATGCTGAAGCAAGTGCAAATTACATTGCTAAAGAAACTGGCGTAAGTGCTGTACGTGCTCAGTTGTTGCCTCAAGATAAATTGTCTGTTGTACAAGATATTCGCTCTGAATATGGTCCAACTATGTTCGTAGGGGATGGCATCAACGATGCTCCAGTACTTGCAGGTGCTGATGTAGGTGGCGCGATGGGTAGTGGTGCTGATGCGGCTATCGAGGCGGCAGATGTTGTGTTCATGCGTCCATCCTTGACTGCCATTGCACATATCCTAGACTTGTCCAAAGCAACATTGCGTGTTGCTTGGCAAAATGTAGTATTCGCTATTGCCGTTAAAATTCTTATCATGGCGCTAGGCCTTATGGGCTATGCATCCATGTGGTGGGCGGTATTCGGTGATACTGGCGTATCCATTCTTTGTATTTTGAACTCTATTCGTATCTTGCGCCGTTAATTTGGTGAAAGTAATCTTATAGATTAATGCAGAAATATAACAAATGACATGATTCTGATTTGACAGAGTAGGATAAAACAAATAACCTCTATATTAGCGATAAGCTAGTATAGAGGTTATTTTTATAAGATTTAACCTAATGATATATTGCTGATTATTTGTTTGCATACTTACTCACTGTAAGTTTTAGTGGTTTAATCTTTTGGTGGATTTTTTAGTTTAGCAGCTTTATTAATCTATGTGCTCGCTAGATTTTTTGGTAGATTTGATAAAAGGATGTTTTGAGATGCTTTTAACATATACAATTGTGCATTGTTAATAGACATAAAGTGATTTATGTATATACTACATAAACAAAACTTTCACAATTGAATTGAATAATAGCTATAAAATAGTATATAATTTATTAGATGATTACTATATGTTCGTTGAAAGGAGGGATAGCATGATCACGGTGTACAAACACATAGAAGAAGAGTTAGTTTCGGACTGCACTGTATCAGATGCCACAAAAGGTTCTTGGGTAAATTTGGTGAACCCAGACCCCGATG
>OAZZ01001211.1_pt1 | contig 9765 bp, 7 predicted proteins | sample 1495051 | NCBI WGS metagenome assembly OAZZ01 (sample SAMEA2579977, study PRJEB22360) | human gut metagenome
TGTTCTCGAAGCGTTGATAAAGGATGCGGAAGAAATGGGAGCGAAACTGCGTATGCTGGGAGTGTGCGTGGGCATGAAAGCGGATATAGAGGCAGCGATGCCCGGACGCTTTACTTTTACGGAAGACCGGGATTACTTTGATTACATCTACCTGCGTACTGACCTGGCAACCTTGAAAGGGAAGCGGTTTCAGGCCAAACGTAATCACATCAACAAGTTCAAGAAACAGTATCCTGATTATGAATACAAGCCCTTGACTCCCGGATTGGTTCCCGAATGTCTGAAGCTGGAAGAAGAATGGTGCCGCGCCAATAACTGCGAGGAACAATTGGCATTGGGGGCGGAACGCAAATCCATGACATACGCTTTGAACAACCTGGAGGCGTTGGGACTGACGGGAGGCGTGCTTCATGTCAACGGAAAGATTGCCGCTTTCACATACGGTGCCCCCATCAATCATGAAACGTGGGATACTTGTGTGGAAAAGGCGGATACGGAGATAGAAGGATCGTATGCCATGATTAACTATGAATATGCGAATCATATCGCCGAACAATATATATATGTAAACCGTGAGGAGGATCTCGGTCTGGAAGGCTTGCGCAAGGCGAAGCTTTCTTACCAGCCCGTTATTTTACTCGAAAAATGTATAGCGGAATTCAATGACCACAAAGGATGAAGTGAAAGCATTATGGAAACTCTGCTTTACTGATAGCGATGAGTTTACCGACTTGTATTTCAAGATGAGATATAAGGATGAAATTAACAGAGTGGTTCGTGAAGACGGAAAGATTGTTTCCGCATTACAGACGATACCTTATCCCATGACTTTCTGTGGCGGGGTGATTCCCACTTCGTATATCTCGGGCGCTTGCACGCATCCTGATTACAGGGAGCATGGAGCCATGAGGCGTTTGCTGAAAGAAACGCACCGGCGCATGTATGAGGAAGGGATTTTATTGGCCTCGCTGATTCCTGCCGAGGAATGGTTGTTCGGATACTATGCCAAGTCGGGATACACTCCTGCTTTCGGGTATGCGGTGGAACAGGTTCGGAGGATTACACCCTTCGGCCGGTTGTCGGGTGGAGGTATGCGAGTCTCCCGGTGCGGAGCATTATCATTATTTTGATTCCCGTATGCGCGGACGCAGGAGTTGCATCCTGCATTCCCACGAGGATTTTTTAGTCGTTATGGCCGATTTGAATCTGGGCAATGGCAAGTTGCTGATTGCCCGGGAAGCGGATGAAATGGTGGGAATGGCATTTACGGTAATGGATGGTGGTACATTGTATATAAAGGCATTGCTGGCGGATACGGATGCGGTGCGTGATGCTTTATTGTACGACGCTGCCTATATATATAAGGTACAGGCGATGGAATGTTTAGTCCCTTCTTCTGGTCATCCCTTATTCTTGGGAATGGCAAGGGTCATTTGCGCGGAGAAGATGTTGAGGCTCTTTGCCCGTCGATATCCGGCCTTGGAACTCTATCTGTTTGTTGAGGGGGATGAGGTGATTCCTGAGAACAACGGGTATTATACGGTGAAGGATGGAATCTGCCTTCGCGAAAGAATGTACGGAAAGGAATACCAGTCCTGTACATTAGACCGTGTTGCCCGGCTGCTGCTGGAAGCGGAGCAACCGTATATGAGCCTGATGCTGAATTGATTGGTAGCATATCAGTCGTTTCCTTGTCTTTATGATGAAAAACTTGGGCCGCTTTTTCAGTATCGTGAAGAGCGGATGTGCCCATAAGTAGGTATGATGAATTTACGCGTATGTATGCGCAGAGGCGCATGTATGGTTTGGGGGTTACTCTCCTGATGGAATTTCTTCCTCCCTCAGCCTTAAAAATCACCATTAGTGGGGATTGTGCAGGTTATAAATACTTCGCAACTTTGCACACACAAAAGAGAAGATGTAAGAACTGTATTTTAACAGCGTCAGCTGGAATTGACGGGTACTGTTTATTCCAGACGCTCCGGTACTTATCCGTTTTTAACGTTTCATACACTTCGGATAGTGTCCGTCGGGCCTATCTCATTTTTTCTGTAAAATAATTATGGGTTTGAACAGGCTTCTTCTGTGGAGTTGGAGCAATCTTTATTCATATCCGTTACTAGTTGCTGTATGTCTGATATTCCCATGTTAAAATTGCCATGTGATCAGTTTGGGTTTTAGGGGATAGGAATTACAGCATTGGAAGACGAGAAACAAGATCATTGAAAGCTCTGCCGGAGAACCTGTTTTTTTTAGGGTAAATGGAGAATTAATCATTAAATAAGAATTTCTGAATATGAAAAAACTAACTGTTTTAATAATTTGTTTATGCTATGCATTCGCTTCGGCAATGGCTGGCGATGAGAAAACATTGAACAAGTCTGATGCAAACATGATAGGCCATGTGTTGGACAAGGATACGAAAGAACACTTGGCCTATATCACAGTTGCTTTGAAAGGTACCACTGTAGGCACTGTGACCGATGCTACCGGTCATTATTACCTGAAGAACCTTCCCGAAGGAGACTTTACCCTCGAAGTAAGTTCGGTAGGTTATAAAACAGTCAGCCGTAAGGTGCATCTGAAACGTGGGAAAACATTGGAGGAGGATTTTGAACTGGAACAAGATGCCATAGCACTGGATGCGGTGGTTGTTTCTGCCAACCGTAATGAAACCAAACGCAAGCTGGCCCCTACACTGGTCAATGTGCTGGATGCGAAATTGTTTGAGCGTACGGAATCGACAGACTTGGCGCAAGGATTGAAATTCCAGCCGGGTGTGCGTGTGGAGACCAATTGCCAGAATTGCGGATTCAGCCAGGTACGTATTAACGGACTCGACGGGCCTTATTCACAAATACTGATTGACTCCCGCCCCGTATTCAGCGCTTTGGCCGGAATTTACGGACTGGAACAGATACCGGCTAACATGATTGAGCGGGTGGAAGTGATGCGTGGAGGAGGTTCGGCTTTGTTCGGTTCTTCCGCTATTGCCGGAACCATCAACATCATCACCAAAGAACCGATGAGTAATTCGGCCAGCCTTTCACACCAGATACGCGGACTGGGAGGCTTGGGGACCTTTGAAAATACCACCAACTTCAACGGCTCTATCCTGATAGATAATAATAAGGTAGGAGTGACCTTGTTCGGACAGACGCGTCACCGTTCGGGATATGACCGTGATAAAGACGGCTATACTGAAATGCCGATGCTGGACGGACGTACATTGGGATTCAGAGCCTTTATAAAACCAAGCAACTATTCGAAGGTTACAGCCGAATACCATAACACGCACGAGTTCAGAAGAGGAGGTGACTTGTTGCATAATGAGCCTCATAACGCTCACATAACCGAACAGTTGGAGCATACCAACAACCTGGGTAGCTTGAATTATACGCTTTTCAGCCCCAATGGGAAACATCACCTGAACGCCTATGCCTCTTTTATGAAGGTAAGCCGCAAGAGCTATTACGGAGGAGATGAGAAACTGGCTTCGGACATACTTACCAAAGGACAAGAAAATCTGGATGCCAAGAAGGACGCGTTTGCGGAACAGTTCAAGAAAGACCATCCGGAATTATCCGAAGAAGAACTTGGAGCAAAGGTGGATAATGAATTTGGACAATTACCTTTTGGCGGACTGGACAACAGCGAAATGGAGACATTGGTGAAGCGCATGGCTTCTTACGGACGTACCGAGGGCATGACCTATATGATGGGCGCCCAGTATTCTTATGACATCGACAAACTGTTGTTTATGCCTTCACAGCTGACCTTAGGGGTGGAATATACCCACGACAAGCTGGATGATATCAGCGGCTACCGTCCCGCGCCGATTTCTCAAAAGGTACATGTGCAGAGCGCTTTCCTGCAAAATGAATGGAAAAATGAATGGTGGAGCATCCTTGTCGGTGCGCGTGTGGACAAGCATGCTTTGGTGAAACATGCCATTATAAGCCCTCGTGCCAACTTGCGTTTCAATCCGGTTAAGGAACTCAGCCTGCGCGTAAGCTACAGCAAAGGATTCCGTGCCCCGCAATTGTATGATGAGGACTTGCATGTGGACAATGCCGGCGGTGAACTGATTCTTTCCGAGAACTCTCCGTCATTGAAAGAGGAAACTTCCCACAGCCTGAGCGCATCGGCAGACTGGTATCACCGCTTCGGTGCATGGCAACTTAATTTGATGGTGGAAGGATTCTATACACAACTGAAAGATGCTTTCAGTTCCACCCAGCAAGATGCCCTCGGAGGAGGCAAAGTGAAAATCCGTATAAACTCGGATGGCGCAAAGGTATATGGTGGAAATTTGGAAGCTAGAATCGCTTATCTGAACTATATACAGTTGCAAACCGGACTCACCGTCCAGAAAAGTTTATGGGATAAGGAACAGCAATGGGATGACGGCGATGCGTTTGCCACACGCCGCATGTATCGTACTCCGGACGTATATGCTTATTTTGTAGGTACAGCCAACTTTACCAAGAAGTTTGCACTTACCGTTTCCGGGAACTATACCGGCAAGATGCTGGTGGGGCACTTGATTCCGACCGATGAGGATGGAAAAGTGGAAATGTTCAATAACCAGCCTGCGGCCATTATTCATACTGAACGTCTCCAGAACGGACCGGGACAGACCGTCTCTACTTACGGAGCACGTACCTTCAAGACACCAGGGTTTTTTGAACTGGGATGCAAGCTGTCCTATGATTTCTCTCTGTACAAAATGGCTACGCTTCAAGTGTCTGCCGGTGTACAGAACATCTTCAATGCTTATCAAAAAGACTTTGACAGAGGTCCTTTGAGAGACTCTGCATACATCTATGGGCCGGGAGCGCCGCGCTGCTATTTTGCCGGCATGAAAATAAGCTATTAGTAATTAACCAAGCTTGTAGAGACAGATAATAATCAGATTAAATCCAAGAACGGGAATCCTCTTATTTTTTCACTATTGCCAGATAGGGATTAAGTAAGAGGATTTTTTCAATCATAAAAAGATGAAGGCAAATACCATTAAATTAATCATAACACTGTTGGGGGTGGCTTCTTTCGCGTATGGGCAAAATACACTTACCGTCATGGTCAGGGATAAGGAGGATAAAGAACTGCTGGCGGGAGCCGTTGCCGTTTTGGAACATACGTCCCGGACGGCTGTTTCGGACAAAGACGGGATATTGATCCTTACAGGCATACCCGATGGTGAGCATGAAATTTCTTTCAGCTATGTGGGTTATAAGAGTGACACCCGGACTTATCGCTTTCCCGAAACCGCTTCCGATACGCTCAGGGTATATCTCGTTCCGGATGCGGAAGAGTTGGAAGAAGTGATTGTTCAGGCTACCAGAGGTACGCGCACCATACAAAACATACCGACCCGCATTGAGTTTATGTCTGCCGAGGAACTGGATGAAAAAGCCAGTATGAGTCCCGGTGATATACGTATGTTGCTGAGTGAAAGTACGGGAATCTCCACCGGACAGACCTCTGCTGCTTCGGGAAATGCCACGATCCGCATCCAAGGACTGGAAGGGCGGTACACCCAGATTTTGAAAGACGGTTTTCCTGCTTTTTCGGATGCTGCAAGTGGGTTGGGACTGCTGCAGACGCCTCCGTTGGATTTGAAGCAGGTGGAGGTGATAAAAGGCTCGGCTTCCACCCTCTATGGGGGTGGAGCGATAGCAGGTTTGATCAACTTGGTTTCCAAAGTTCCGGAGGAAAAGCGGGAACTCAGCCTGCTGCTCAACGGAACGACGGGCAACGGGCTGGACACCGGTGTGTTCTGGGGACAGCGTGGCGGGAAAGTGGGCGGAACTTTCCTGGCGGCTTATAACAGAAACTGGGGGTACGCTCCCGGTGGAACCGCTTTTACTGCTATTCCCGCTTTTGACCGATATACGCTGAATCCCAAACTTTTTCTCTATTTATCGCCACATACCGAATTGAATTTGGCTTTGGAAACGATGTTCGAAAATCGTTTGGGAGGCGATATCCTTTATGTGAAGGGAAGGGGAGATGGCGTCCATTCTTACTATGAGCGGAATAAGACTCGGCGACATGCCGTACGGTTGGCTGTGGACCATCGGTGGAATGAACAAAACAGGTTGGCGTTCAAGAGCAGCGTCACTTATGATGACCGGAAAATGAGCGAGCCTGCTTTTCGCTTCGAAGGCAGCCAGCTTTCTTCTTTCCATGAGCTTTCTTTGGTGCAGACTCGCAGCCGTTCTGAGTGGGTAGGCGGAATCAACCTTTGGACGGAGCGTTTCAAAGAACGGAGGTTGTCCGCTTTCCCGTTGAGGAATTACAACCAAGCCACATTGGGGGCATTTGTCCAGAACGACTGGAAAGTGGCGGAGTGGTTTGATTGGGAAGCGGGATTACGCGCCGATTATGTTTCCGGCTACGGGTATGCCCTGCTGCCGCGAGTATCGGCCCATTTTAAAGTAACCGACCGCCTTTCTTCCCGGCTGGGGGGAGGATTCGGCTACAAAGTTCCTACCATTTTTACGGAAGATACCGAAAGACTCCAATATAAAGGTGTGTTGCCGGTAGATAAGAAGCATAGCAAGCTGGAGAGGAGTTACGGCCTGAACTGGGATGTGAATTATGTCACTTCCCTTTGCGATGACCGTGTTTCCCTTAGTATCAATCAGTTGTTTTTTTATACCTATTTGCGGTCACCGTTATTCTTGCGGGAACTGGAAGGAGGGTTGTATCAGTTGGAACAGTCCGGGCACATGGTTACCCGGGGTGGGGAAACCAATGTGAAGATCGGTTATGAAGACCTGCATTTGTATGTGGGTTATACATTTACGGATGCAGGGACGTATGAAGCGGGAGGCGGCTGTCATGAAAACACGCTGGTTCCCAAGCATCGCATCAATGCCGTATTGATGTATGAAGTGGAAGATAAGTGGAAGATAGGTCTGGAATCTTATTATTTCAGCTCTCAGAAGCTGAATGACAGCAGCCGGGGAAAAGCCTATACGATATGTGGCTTCATGATTGAAAAAATATGGGAGAACTTTTCGCTCTTCGCCAATTTTGAGAACTTTACGGACAGAAGGCAGACCCGTTTTGACACCATCAACACAGGCAGTATCACTCATCCGGTCTTTCGTGATATTTATGCTCCGCTGGACGGCTTTGTGATGAACGGAGGTGTTAAATTGAGGTTTTAATCTGTCAAAATACGGGCGCCTGTTTATGAGGAAGAAGGTGTATTAATACTCAACTTTAGAGAAAATGAACCTTTTATTTACTCCTGCAGTCGTTTTGGATATTCATAGCGTTAAATTACATAAATGAAAAAGTTCCTTGTTTCCATTTTGCGGTATGATTGCGGATAATCAGTCTTTATTTAACCAGCAGATATTTTATTTCCGGTTTACTCCGTATACTGCCGTCCGTTGCACTCATGTTCGGGAAGCGGAGTTTATAATAATTGCCGTTTGTGGCTTTTATTTGTCCGCTTGGCAGATACTGTTGTTTAGGCTTCCATTGTTTGGCTCTTCCGGTATAGCTTCCTTCCATCCACTGGACTCGTTATGAGTGAAACTTCCGGAAAAATAGAGCCTGTTTCTGAAACTGTAGCTTGCGGATACATTTTGCATGTGCTTTCCCTGATGGGTGAAAACGTTGTATTCGCTTCTGGTTTAGGAAGATAGAATACTCTTTTTTAGGTATTGCGGCTTCCGCTTGGAATGCGGACTTTTGTAGAATGGAAAAAGTAGATGAAGTCATGAAAGAAACGAATGTGAAGAGAAGGCTTTCAGGTGGAGCTTCCCCGGTTCCGCTCTCTTCGTTGAGTGTGGGGGAGGAGGCGGAGATTGTCGGCATATCCCGCCAATGTACAGGTCCGCAGCGAAGGCGTTTACTGGATTTCGGCATTGTACCGGGGAAGAAAATAAAAGCGGTTCTTCAAAGTGCTTTTGGAGACACTATCGGTTATTTTATCTTAGGGACTGTCGTAGGGCTTAGAAAGGAACAGGCTGGACTCGTTTTTATAAAAAGAGATCATGAATAGAGATAATCAGACTTTGTGCAAGAATTGTCCTGCCTACAACCCCGCAGGACAAAAAATGGAATATCTGGGCACGGCATACGAAGATTCGAATTACAGAATCGCTTTGGCGGGAAACCCCAATACCGGTAAAAGTTCTGTCTTTAATAACCTGACAGGGTTGCACCAGCATACCGGTAACTGGCCCGGTAAGACGGTGACCCGGGCAAAGGGGGCCTTCAGATACAATCATTGTAAATATGAGATAACCGATCTGCCCGGCACTTATTCCCTGCTCTCTACCAGTGAGGATGAATAGGTGGCCAGAGATTATATCTTGTTCGATAAACCCGATGTGACGTGTATAGTGGTCGATGCTACCCGCCTGGAAAGGAACTTGAATCTAGTTCTGCAGATATTGGAAATAACGGATAAGGCGGTGCTTTGCCTGAACCTGATGGACGAAGCGGTGCGTAACGGAATCCGGATAGACATACGTGCTTTGTCCAGACGGCTGGGAATACCCGTAGTGCCTGCTTCCGCCAGACGGAGAGAAGGAATGGGGGCTTTGCTGGAGGCCATAGAGGAGGTCGTGACCGGTACGTTTCAGTGCAGGCGTCATTCCATCGGAGCCCGTCCGCCCGAACTGCAAGAAGCGATTGTGGCGCTGAGGCGGAAATTAAAGGAATTTTATCCGGACATACAGAGCCCGGATTGGATTGCGTTAAGGTTGCTTGAAGGAGACAGGCGCATCACTGATGCCTTGAAAAACAATGCCTGGTATGTACAGAACACCTCTGTAGATGGTATGCGGAATGCAGAGGAGGTGTTGGAACTGGCGGCCTCATTACGCCGGAACACCGGTCGGGATATACACGACGGGATAGTGGAGGCTATTTATAAAAAAGCAGCGGTGATAGCCGGGGAATCCGTATATCAGGGAAGCGGAGATAAGGTCTATGCCAAAGACCTGCAGATAGACCGGATTGTGACCAGCAAGCGTTGGGGATTTCCCATTATGTTCTTGCTCTTGGCTTTGGTGTTCTGGATAACCATCATCGGAGCCAACTATCCTTCCGGCTGGCTCTCGGATATTTTGCTGGAAAGGCTTTATCCGTTGCTGAAAGAATGGACGGTCATGGCCGGCTTTCCCTCCTGGCTTACGGGAGTCTTGATTGATGGAGCCTATCTGGCGGGTGCATGGGTCATTGCCGTAATGCTTCCGCCCATGGTCATATTCTTTCCTATGTTTACGTTATTGGAAGATTTGGGCTATCTTCCCCGCATCGCGTTTAATCTGGATGGCATTTACCGCAAGGTGGGCGCCCATGGCAAACAGGCTTTGTCTATGAGCATGGGCTTTGGCTGTAATGCGGCAGGAGTGGTGGCTGCGCGTATCATTGACAGTCCTCGCGAAAGGTTGATAGCCATTATTACAAATAATTTTTCATTATGCAACGGACGGTGGCCTACGCAGATTCTCATAGCCGGTATTTTCATTGGCGCGTGCGTGCCTCCCGCGCTGGATGGCGTGATCACGGCGGCTGCTGTTATATTTGTGGCCTTGCTGGGCATTGCCCTCAGTTTCGGGGTGTCGTGGATGCTCAGCCGCACGGTGTTGCAAGGCGAAGTTTCCACGTTTAGTCTGGAACTGCCCCCTTATCGTCCTCCGCGTTTCTGGCAGACACTCTATACTTCGCTGATAGACCGTACTGTTTTTGTGCTTTGGAGAGCTGTCATTTTTGCGTTGCCCGCCGGTGTGG
>OAZZ01001215.1_pt1 | contig 9734 bp, 10 predicted proteins | sample 1495051 | NCBI WGS metagenome assembly OAZZ01 (sample SAMEA2579977, study PRJEB22360) | human gut metagenome
CCAGCGGCTGCCCCCCCCCGCGCCGCGGCGGGGGGGGGGGAAAGCGTGTAGGCTGGCGGAATCGTCGGCTTGTTCAACAGGTCGTTGTAGCTTCCACTGAAGCTGGACGTTCCCGCGCCAATGGCCTTGCGCGCCTCCGCCGCATCCGTGGCCTTGAGCACCGCCTTGCCGGTGCCGGTGGCGCCAGCAAGCGTGTCGACGGTGGGAGCGCCGCCTACATCGACCGGATTGCCTTCCCCGTCAAAAACGGCCACCTGAGCGATAATCTCGCCGTCAGTCGGCTTCGGTTGACGCACGAACTGTATCTGCTTGTTCAGTCCCATGGCCATCACACTCCGGTGGCCACCGACGTTCCGGTGGCCGGCGCGATGACGTACGCGGGGAATCGCTTGCTCTTGTCCGACTGCACGTCGTTGATGGGGTTGGCGATCTGGAAGCCGACGCGGAACACGACGCGCATGGCGACGCAGTCCTGCTGGGCGAGGTTCAGAATCACCTTGCCGTTATCGTCCGAGATAACCGACTGGTCAAGCAGCTTGTAGGTGATGTCCTGACGGATGCCGACCACGAAGTTCGACCAGTCCGCGCCGAGCAGCACGGCCTTGGTGGCATCCCACGCGCCGTTGTCTACCTCGTTGAGACCGAAGCCGTACAGGGTGGACGGGGCCCCCGAGGCGAGGGACGGCACGTAGATCGGGCTGCCGTTGGCGTTGCGCAGGCCGATAAGCTCCCAGTTCAGGCCCGGCTTGCTGGCGAAGCCGTTCATGGCGAAGCCCTGTTCGGCGAGCTTCTGACCCATGCTGGCAACGTCCTTGGCGAGATCCTTGCCCTGGGTGAGCGTGTTGTGCGCCGCGATGGCCTGCGGGATGATGCCGTCAGGGAAGCTGGAAGGCTTGTCCACGCCGAACAGTGTCGCCTGGTCCAGCTTGTAGCCGAGCGCGGAAGCCAGACGCGGCATGACCTCCGACCAGATGGGGATGCCGGAATCCGCGATGACGGCCTCCGGGATGGGCACGATGGCCGCAAGCTCCTCGGCCGTGATGCTTAGGCCCGACCATTTCATCTTCGTGGTCTGCTTCAGGCCGGTATCGCCGCCAACCCAGTAGGCGATCGGCTTGGAGTCAAGCACCGGCTGCGTGCGCGTGCGGGTGCTCATGCGAATCTGACGCATGCGGGTGAGGGACACACTCGACTTGGGGGCGTCCTGGATAATCTGGGTGGCGTATTCGGTGGGGATGAGTCCGCCGCCGAGGTCGCTGCTGGTGATGATGGAGTTCACGTTGGAAGCCATCGTCATACCTTCTTTCTATGGGGGTTATTTCTGCTTTTGTTTGAGGAACTGGTCACGGATCCAGTCGCCGGATGTGCCGGATGGTGCGGGCGGCTGGTTGGATTCGGATGAGGCGTGCACCGTGGGCTTGGTTTTGTCGGCGATGTAGTCGGCGAGCGCCTTTCCGTTGGCCTGCATTTCTTCGAGCGTGGAGCCGTGCAACAGTGCGATGGGCACGCCGGTTTCCTTGGAGACCTGCGTCTTCCATTCGTTCTGCTGTTTTTCCGCCTCGTAGGCGGCGTTCTTGGCTTCAAGCTCTTTGATGTGCTTGGCGGTCTTTTCGGCTTCGGACAGTTGGGCCTCCTTGAGCTGTTGCAGTTCGTCGGCGGCTGCCTTGTTGTCCTTGGTGCGTTTCTCCCATTCGCGGGAATGGGCGACGGCCTCCTTGTATTTGGCCTCGTAGTCGATTTCGGGCGGCTTCGCTCCGTTCTCGGTCGATGCCACCTGCTGGTTGCCGTTGGCCTCTTCGGTCATGGTTCCTCCTAGTGGGTTGGGCCCGTTTCGGGCATAAAAAACCACCCGTGCGGGTGGTTGGGGAAAATCTCAGTTCGAGTGCGACGGTCGGGGCACCCCGTAGCCGTCCTTGTAGCGGTCGGGGTAGAGTCGGCGCATCACATAGGTGATCGTGTTGGGGTCGTTCGGGTTTTCGGGGTTGCCTTTTGTGGTGGCCTTTATCATCCGATAGGTGTCGTCGTCCAGGCCGCCGTTCTCGATGAGGCTGCGGGCGTGCGTGTATTCCGAGTACATGCGGTCGGGGTCATAGCCCTCGATGTGGGCTTGGTTCCTGTCCCATTCGGGTACGATCTGGCAGTCGCAGTCGTCGTGGAACAGGCTGAACGAGCCTTTGGCGTATTTCGCGGTCTTCTCGCTGCGGTACACCCAGCCGCGCGAGCAGAGCATCGTGCAGAACGCGCACGTCTTCGCGCCTCTCGGCACGCGCGCGTACCGTGGTTCGGACGGGTCGTGCTCGCACAGGCGGGCGATGGTTTCACGCCCCGAATACATGACCCAGCGTTGCATCGCGCCGACCAGATACGCCTGCATGGTCTGCGGGTCAGTCCACAGGTGGCCGGCCTGCCAGCGTATGGTCTTGTCGATGCCATCACCGGGGAAAGAATCGGATAGGTCGTACTCCCATGGTTCGGGCACCGATTCGCCGCGGACGCGCATATACCATTCGTAGGCGGCCTGCGCCGCGAGGTCGCCGTATTTGGCGACCAGTTGCGGCACGTAGTCGAGCAGCATGTCACGCTGCCATTCAGGGCTGAGCTGTTGCAGCGTCTCCCACAGTTTCGCCAGATCGCGGCGTGCCAGTTCCACCGCTCTGGCTTGGCTGGCCTGTAGCTGGTCCAGTTGTCGGTTGTCCGTCATCCTTGTTGCCTCCGTTCACGAGGGAGTCAAGCACGCTGCGGGTCTCGGCCTTGCGCTTGTCGGCCAACAGGCGTGTGATGTCGGAATCCGTGTAGCCGAGCTTCTCCAACACCACGTCGGAGTTGGCGAGCCACGGTATGGCCGTCACCTGCTTCACGATGGCATCGGAGAGCGCGGCCTGCGATGGGCGTTCGGGGTCACGCCAGTTGACCTGCAGGCGGTCGAGCTCATCGCTGTCCGCAGACGTGCCATTGAGTATGGCGATATCCCTAGCGGCCTTGCGCAGTTGCACTCCGATGGCGCGGCAGGCGTTCTTCGCCTCGATGACAAGTTCGCTTTCCGCCGCCATGATCGCGTCGGACGAGGAAGGGCCGGAGTCCGTCATCACGCCGAACTGGCTGAGCGGCACGCCGGTCGCGCCGCTCATGCGTGCCGCGAGTGCGCGAAGCATGTCGGTGTGCGGCTGCATGGTCATCTGCGTGAACTGGCCGATGGCGGGTGCCTGGCCGTCCTCGTTGAGGCTGATGTTGAGCATCTTCGAGATGGTGGCTTCCCAGCCGGTCAGCTTCTTGCCGTTCTTGTCCTCGGGCGGCTCGTCAGCGCCGATGAGGTAGCGTTGCGGGCTCGAATAGAATTCGGCGCTTACCTCCATGCGCAGCATGGTGCGAACCGCCGTGTCGGTGATGCTCATGACCTCGCGGCTGATGCGCGAGCGGCCAAAGGGGCGGTTCAGGTCCTGATGGTAGGGGATCAGGTAAACGGGCACATGATCCATGTACGTGTTCCAGGGAGCGTCCGCCTGATAGCGGCCTGATTGCGCGCGGCGTATACGAATCGTGTAGCCGGGCATGTAGAGCATGAGCTCGGAAGGCACGATGGTGTTCGCCTGCGCGTACTGGGAACGGTCGATATCGGTTATCGACAACGCCGCCGACAGGCCGCGACGGGCGTAATCCCACAGGCCGGTCTCATAGAGCGCGCTACGGAACGATACCGACACCTTCGAGCGCAGACCATCCTCGGGTTCCGCGCTGCGCACGTTCAGGAACGAGCATGAATGGGTGAGCGCGCTGCGGATGGCCTGCGGCAGTTCCACGTCGAAGTCGTTGTCGGAAAGAATCGAATCCAAACCCAACGGGTCGCGGCTGTCGTCGCCGACTCCGACGAAACCATCGAACACGATGCGGTCGGCCAAAGCGTCCACCGATTTCTGCGGCCAGCCCACGACCTCGCTTATCCCCGCCATGCTGTCCGGCACGGCGATGGACAGATTCTTAAGCTCGTTTCGTCCGTCGTAGTATTTGGTGCGCAAAAGGTTACGTTCGAGCTTCTGGGACCATTGACGTATCATCAAATCCCACGGTTCTCGGCACTCGTCGGGCAGATTATCGACCTGCACGTTTTCAAGACTGGGAATCTGCATCAGAATGCCACCGCCTTTGCTCTTCTTCCCGGATGACGTTTGGAGGTCTTGACGTTCCAATACGCGAGAGCCACCGCTTCCACGGGACTCACGTCGATGTTCTCCATGGACGTCTCGTAGCCGAACCCGTCGCCGATTTTCCTGTGCTTCGCATGACCCACCGCCTCGTCAAGCAGAGGCTGGCCGAAATGGGTAAGCCCATGGTCGTTCACGGCCTGTTCGAGCATCGAACAAGCGTCCGCCACGTCGGAAGGGCGCGGAACCACGATCACTCTTTTCGACACGCCCTTGTCGATGAGGCTGTTGACCAAGGTGGGGGCTCCCACGCGCCCGTCGATGATGATGCCGATGGCGTTGCGCCATCGTTCCGCACCGTTCTTCTCGGCGGTCAGCCAGTCGGCCAGCCAGCCGGTGCCGCCGCGCATGCTGCGCGAGGCGATGACCTCCACGTGCGGCAATTCACTCGACTTGCGGGGCGGGCGCACGCACGCCACGAGGGTGACGTTCGCGCCGTCCGCGCTGAACTTGACCGCATACGAGTTGTAGCCATCCATGCAGGGCTTGTCGGTCTTGCACTTGGCCCACTCGTCAACATCGATATCGGACAGTGCGCCGGCCTGATCGTTCCACCAGCCGAGACGTTCGCGGGCGAAACCGTCAGGGGTCATCTTCTCCGACTCGGAAACGACCACGCTTTTCAGCAGTCTGGTGCCGAGCGATGGATTGTATTGGTACCAGCGTTGCTGGTCGTGCACGTCGCCTATCTCGTTCGCCGCCCATTCGAACCAGCACAGGTTCTTCGGCGGCTTGTCCCTGTGCGCGTTGCGGCGCATGCGCGCGAACACCGTGCCCGGCGAGGTCGGCGGTGTGGGGGTGCCCGTGTAGATGGTCAGCGGGTTGCCGGAGGGTGCCGACGAGATGGCGGGCTGTATGGCCTCCATCTGCTCGTCGGTCAGCTCCTGCGCCTCGTCGCACACCAGCACGTCCACCGTGAAGCCACGGCCCGAACTCTTCGAACGGGCGATGAACTCAATGCTGCCACCGTTCTTCAACACGATGGCCTCCTGGCCGTTCGTGGCCCGAATGTAGGTGACCAGTTCCGACAGTTCGGGGAACTTGCGCGCGTTCTCGAAGTAGTATTTCATGCGCAGGAAATGCTTGCGGCAGGTCTTCACCTCATGCGCCGTATGCAGAATCTTCATGCCGAGGATCGCGGCAAGGTACAGCTCCGTGAACTCGAGAATCGCGTTCTTGCCGTTCTGACGCGGCACCGCGCACCCGCAATCCGACGCCGCCCATTGCAGCTTCGAATCCGTGGCGAGCCAACCCTCAAGCACGATGCGCTGCCACTTGTCCGGCTTCATATCGTAGCCGGCGGCGAGCGCGCACGCCTCTCCTCCCTCGGACTGCACGTGCTTGGGAACCAGAGCGAAGCTAGGTTCCTGTACGCCTCTTCGTCTTGCCACCCTCGATCACCCTCAGCTTCCGTCGTTCGGCTATCTCATCGAGCGGCGTATGCCGCTCCTGCTTCTGGACTTCCGCCGGCATGATCTGGCTGCGTGCGGCTGGTGTGATGCCGTAATCCTGCAGTAGCTTGTTCAGTATGGGCACGCTGGCGAAATTGCCGGAACCCCAGATATCCGCGTGGATCAGGGCGGCGTTCATGAGGTTGTCCCAGTCGGCCTCGGTCCACGAGTCCGCGCCGGGGGTGGAAGCCAAATGCTCCCACCATCGCACGGTAGCCTCCGGCCATTCGATGCCGTCAGGCAACTGTGGCTGCGTTATCGTGGTCTTGGCCAACTGGATCACCTCGAATCAATGTCTAGGAGCCGCTGGAGCGACTCGCGCGAGCGGAACCGGCGGCACGAGAGAAATCAAACTCGCCCTGCACGTATCTCGGACGCATGACAATCACCTCCCTCGGGAAAATCAGGAGCCTGAGGAACGCGAGCCTCCGCGAGAAAAAGCGCTGCGGATACGACCGGAAACGTTACGCACCGCATTGCCGGCGCGCTGGAACAGGTTTCGCATAATCCACCTCCTTTCGTGGCATAAGAAAAGCCGCTGCGGATCACAGCGGCCAAACTCTAGGAGGCGGAACATCACCCGCCAAGTTTCTTCATGACGGCCATGCCGTCCATGTACTTGTCGCCGAGCTTGCGAAGACCATACTCGGCAAGGAAAGAGTCCTTGTCGTCTCGCAACGGGAACGCGATGGCGAACCAGTGTTCGGAATCGGTCGGCTCCACGAGCTTCCTGGGACTGCGAGCCTCGACCAGCGCCCTGTGCAGGGCGGCGAACTCGGCGAGACAATCCTTTTCCAGATCATCGGAGTACTTGACATCGGCGAGCGGATCGGGTGTCTTCTCCGCGAACCCGAGGCCGCCACCGAACCCGACTCCGGCACCGAACGCCACGGCGGACGACTTGGCCGGCTTGTACGGGGCGAGTAGCTTCTCGACATCACGGTACGCATAGATTCGGTGTTCATCGCCGAAACCATACCGTTCACACCACCGCGCCATCTCAACGGGGGAGGGGAAACACAGGCACAGCCAGAACTCGGTGTCGGTCGCATCCACGAAACGCTTGCGCTCCGCACGGGCGCGCTCCCGGTACTCCTTCGCGTTCTCGTCCAGATTCTCCGGCACCGGCTTCACAGCCGTCTTGCCCTTGGGCTTCTTGGAAAAAGAGAACTTGAAATCACCTGACATGATCCACCTCCAACAAAGGGAACCATTCAAGCAGCGTCGCGTAATCGTCCGGAGCCTTGTCCTTGAGCACCTTGGTGAACCTCTTATCGATGCCATCGAACGAACGCCCGAACCACGCATAATCACACGGCAGCTCGATATCATGCGATCTGATGCAGTCCAGCACCTCGCCCTTGAGCCAATCCCCGATAGGACTGACCTTCTTGAGATTGCGCCGCCAGTACCCGTACTGGACGAACGCGCCACGACGCTGAATCGAATCGGCGGCGCGCACGCCATCCGCGCACCACGTGCTCTTATCCAAGCCCACGTCGGCGCGGATGAAATCCCACATCTGCTCATACGACGGCTCAGGCAACCGCGCCGCCTCGATATAGCGCAACCGTTCGGGAGCCTGGAACACCGCATTGTTCAACCACCGGTACAGCGACGGGTGCGGATACCTTTTGATTCTGGTCTGGAACTTCTGCTCGAAATAATCCAGCTCCTCGTCCACGAACCTCAAACCGGGCACATAGTACAAATACGCGGGAACGACCTCGATGCCCATATCCCGCATCGCAAGCCACGCGGCGATAGAATCCTTGCCGCACGAAAACGCCAACAACACGGGCCTGCCATCAGCGGCCAGCTTCTCGCGCACCGCCAGACTCGTACCCTGATTGCGGATAACCGTGGTCACTTCGGCCACCTCCTTCCCGTCATGCGAATAAACCGCGAACGCGAATAAAACTCAACACCGGCACGCCGGAAACTCGACTCCGACGACTCCACGAACACATGCAACCCATGTCCACTGGACGAAACCTCCGCATAGATCGCATCCGGCAACAGCTCCAACGCCTTCGCGGGCGGACTGGTCAAATCAACATGGTCGAAATCCCAGCACGCAAGCCCATCGCCGAGCATGATGCCATAGCCGTCGCCGGCCTTCGAGCGCATGACCTCCGAATATGACGCCCAGGTACTTGAGTCCGTCGAACTGGCTGGTGACCCATCGCACATAATCGGGCGCTTGCCATCGGCGCGCACCCAACGGCGCAATGCCTTGAGTTCCTGCGGTATCTGATGTTTGCGGCTCCACGCCTTGCGGCATCTGTCCGAGCAAAACAGTCTCGGACGCCTAGGGTTCGGTGTGGATTGAAAGAAATGGCCGCAATTCCTACATTGGTTGACCATAGCCATAACTATAGCATATATTCCAATGATTCGCAACACTAATTTCGTGACATATCAAAACTGCGGAGAATCAAACGTAACAGCCTCGAAAACAAGCGAGGCAAAAACATCAGAACCATGCCGGAACGGCTTCCACGGGCGGTCGCAGACACCCCAGCGGCCAAACGTACGATACTCCACACGGGTTGCGGGGGGATGCGGGCGCTATGACCTGTGGGGAGCCTTGCCGGTGGGGGAGGGGGTGGTGCCCCGGTTACCATTGGCGGCTGATTGGGATGGTGTTTTGTGGTTGTTTTTTTGTGTTTTGGTGGCCTGTGGTGTTGACGATTATTTTGTTGCTTTTTCTTTGGTTGCAGATTCTGTGTGTGAGTTGTGTGTTGTCATAGCTGGTTGGCGAGCCTCCTCGGCTGTATGGGATGATCTCATCGAGTTCGCAGCTGAGTGGGTGTGGTGTTTTGAGTGTGAGGTCTATGGGCTTGCCGCACAGTGGGCAGATTGGTATTGGTCCTTCGGCCGCGATGTGTCGGGCTTTGCATTTGCGGCGGGCTGCTCCATTTTGGTATCTGCCTGAGCCTGCCTTGTTGCTCATGTTCCCCATCCTGTGTGGTGGTTGGTGGCTTGGGCGAGATTCGAATTCGCGGCAACCCGAGCTTTGCGCTCTGTTGTGATTGCGCCCTAGCAGTCGCTGCTATGGCCGGTTAGGCCTCTACCGTACGCAAGCCGTGGCATGCGCGGTTGGCTTCGATCCAACGACCTGCGGTTTTGGAGACCGCTGCTCTACCTGCTGAGCTACGCGCATAGGTGGATATGAGTAAAGCCCCTGAGATGTATGTCCCAGAGGCTTTCACACTTATCCTGATACGGAGTATACCACGGGGTGGCGGCAGCCTACTCCCGCTTGGGTTTTGTGTTTCGCGTGTCAGGTGTTTTGGATGTCGTTTTAATGTCGAGTCTTGGACACGGCGAAGGCCACGATTTCGCGGATGTTGAACTCCCAGTAACCGTCTTCGATGGGTTTGCTGCTGGGTAGTTTGCCGCGGCGCAATGCGTCGGTGATGGTCTTGCGGCTTACCTCGTACCCGTAGTTCTCGCGCAGCCATTGGCTCATGCCTGCCGGCGTCTTGGTCAGGTGCATTGATTCGGCCTTGGCTTGGCTTTGTTCGCGAAGCTCCTGCACGTTGATGGGGTTGCCGCATTTGCACAGCAGCAGTGATTCGCCCTTCGCGGCCTGTATCTCGCGTTTGCATTCTGGGCATACGCCGATTATCCGGCGCGTGCGCGGCCTCCTGTCAACCAATGGCATGATGCGCTGGTTCGCGCGAATCAACTGGCGGAGGGACCGGCCTGCATTGGTGGCCTTGCATAGCCATGCGAGATGCGACTGCATTCGGGGGATGAGCCGCTGCCATCTGTCGGACCAGACGGATCCCGCGTCGTACCATGCGTCCTGCAGCAGTCTTTCGGCTTCGTCGAGCAGGTCGATGGCGTGCATGTTGACGGGTGCCGGTGCTTCACCGCCTTGTGGTTTACCGCCTGAGCCGGGTTCGGTGAGCTTGTACTCATGCCGTGCGACGCGCTGCAATAACTGCATGTTGCGGTGTAGCTGGTGGAGTGTTTTGGCGTAGGTGCGTCGGCAGTCCCGGCAGAGCGTCCATGGTGCCTCGACCTGTCGGCTGCCGCAGGATTGGCAAGGGTCGGGGGGGGTGGCGCGACACCC
>OAZZ01001223.1_pt1 | contig 9656 bp, 10 predicted proteins | sample 1495051 | NCBI WGS metagenome assembly OAZZ01 (sample SAMEA2579977, study PRJEB22360) | human gut metagenome
TATAATTTATCAAAATTTGTTATAAGATAACGGGTAACAAAAAACACTCATAATTATAAACTACGTAATTATGAGTGCTGTTTCGAAGAATCTATAAAATTTTAGACAAGAATAATTTTGTTCTATCACTAGAAGGTGCATCAAATACTTGTGCTGGTGTGCCATCTTCTAGGATTTGACCACCATCGACAAATAAAACTCTATCCGCAACCTCTTTAGCGAAGCCCATTTCATGTGTAACGATAACCATCGTCATACCTTCATCAGCCAAAGATTTCATTACATCCAATACTTCGCGTACCATTTCTGGATCAAGTGCCGATGTAGGTTCATCAAATAACATTACCTTCGGTTTCATAGCTAATGCACGTGCAATAGCAACACGTTGCTTTTGACCACCTGATAATGAGTCCGGATACATTTGAGCTTTATCAGCTAATCCAACACGTTCCAATAGTTTCATAGCAATGTCTTGTGCTTCTTTCTTATCCGTTTTTCTTACATTTACGGGAGCCAATATCAAATTATCCAATACAGTCATATGTGGGAATAGATTAAAGTTTTGGAATACCATGCCCACTTCTGTGCGTACAGCATTCAATTTATTCTTATCGGATAAATCCATGCCATCCACAATTACATGACCACTGGTAGGTTCCTCTAGATAATTCATCGTCCGCAAAACTGTACTTTTACCAGATCCTGAAGGACCGATGATTACGACAACTTCACCTTTATCAATTTGTAGATTGATGCCCTTTAATACTTCATTTTTACCAAATGATTTTCGCACATCTTTTAATTCTATCATTTTACGTTATATTTCCTTTCAAGGTAAGCAACCAATCGAGAAATCGGTATTGTCATACATAGATAGATAATGGCAACCGTTCCCCAAATTTCAGTAGCCGCATAGGTTTTAGCGATAATTAATTGACCACGACGCATCAATTCTTCAAAACCAATAACAGAAACTAAAGAAGAATCTTTTAACATGGCAATAAATTCATTACCCAATGGAGGGATTGATGCTTTAAACGCTTGCGGAATAATAATAAAGCGCATAGTTTGCCACCAAGACAACCCTAGTGAACGACCGGCTTCCATTTGCCCTTTATTTACAGATTGAATACCCGCACGGAATATTTCGGATACATAAGCACCAGAGTTGATACTACATGCTGCACAGGCTGCTATATAAGGATCGATTCGAGTGCCAATGATTTGAGGTAATGCAAAATAGATCATAAAGATTTGTACCAACATAGGGGTACCACGAATCACATCTACATAGCATTTAGCAATCAATCGAACAATTATGAAATTCGACATTCTAGCTAAAGAAACAATTAAACCGATAATGAAACCACAGCTTACAGCAACAGCTGTAATTTTTATGGTCATTAAAGCCCCATATAATAATAATGGTAAATTACTCGTTATGACATTCCAGTCCATTTACAACTCCCTAATTATTTAAAATCCAACACAACAGGCATATCTGCAGGTGCATCTACATTAAACCATTTTTTATATAATGTATTAAATTCACCATCTGCTTTCATATCAGCAATAGCCTTATTAATTTCCTCTTGTAAAACTTTATTATCTTTATTCAAAGCCAAACCTAAGTACTCTTTTGTATTTGGATATGGCAAGATTTGGATATGCTCATCAGGATGTTTTGTGCTGTAATATTGAGCAACTGGTAAATCAATAACAGTAGCATCAACACCACCATTTTGCAACTCTAACAACGCTTCATTACTATGATCGAATTCTTTTACAGAAGTACCTTCAATCTTATGAGCTAAATCGGAACCAGTTGTCCCCATTTGAGCAGCAATTTTTTTATTCTTCAAATCATCTAAGGAATGAATGCTATTAGAATCTTTATATACAATAGCTAATGCATTTTCATAGTATGGAGATGAGAATAATACCTTTTCACTACGCGCTTTGGTGATTGTCATACCAGAGGCTGCCACATCAATATCATGTGTATTTAATGCTGGAATCAACGCATCAAAGGCAACGTTTTTAAGTTCTACTTCTTTATTAATACGTTTGCCAATTGCACGAATCAAATCGATATCGAAACCTGCATAGTCTTGAGTCTTATCATCCTTAAATTCAAATGGTACAAATGTAGCATTTGTGCCAACAATTAACTTTTTATTAGACGTTGTTGTAGAAGAAGATCCACAACCACCAACTAAAGATGCAACCATAACAACCAGCAAACTACCGAGAACTAATTTTTTTACTTTTTTATTAAACATCTTCTTACCCTCATATATAACTAAGTTTATTTATATAGTATATATACATGGAATAATTATGTCAATAATAATGTATATAACATTTTTAAAATTCCACATTTTAAAGATTTCTCTATTAATTTTTATACACAATACGTATTAATATACACTCTCTGTATACAAAATATAGCTTAATAAACGCAATACCTACAATTTTCATTTATACATCTGTATAAATGAAAAAAGCACATGAGAAAAGCCTCATGTGCCCGTTATACGGCTGACCTGGTCTTTGCCCCCACACTCGCCTGCTGGAAGGTTCGCTCATAAGCCCATAGCTCCCCACTACTACTCCTCTCGGTTTCCCGGCAGGACTTACATCTAAGCCGCACCATGCTCACAGCCCTTTGGACTGCTTATGTGGATCGTTTTGCCTGCGACTAGCCTCGACTTACAACCACAGACCCGTATTTTAATATTATAAATTATATCTATGTCTATATCTTTATTATTTGCAGTTAATACAAACATATGTGTTTATCAATATCACTGTTGTGAGAATAAAAAATGCAAGCCTTAATTTCAATGTATAGAAAATAGGAATAGGAATATAAAATAATTCTTCATTTTTCTATTATAATTCTTAAAACACGATTTTTACATCCCATTCTTAATGCATTCCTTTTTTGTCAACACTTTCTATTATGCTAAATATGAATACCTATTCAAAAACCAAACATTATACCGATACACAAAGCATAAAAATTGTTGTATAATACGAATACTGTTAAAGAAGAACGGACTATAAGTTGTACGATGTAAAATCCTTGGGGTTGGGACTTTACATATTTGTATAGTAGAGGGGTTTATTATGTTTATGTTATCATTGATGCAGCCGTCCGGGCTGTATGAACTGGAGAAAGATAGTTTAGAGGCCATTAGTGCTCAACTATTACAAATGATACAAATGAAAAGCTATCACTTGTATACACACTCTGTACAAGTCTCCAATTATGCAGTTAGTATTGCTGCAAAAATGGGATTGCCATTAAATGAAATTGAACAAATCCGTCATGCTGCACTATTACATGATGTAGGTCTTTTGATGATTCCTAATGCGATGATTCAAAAAGCACCATACTTGAACAAGCAAGAAATGTCAAAATATAAACAACATGCTGCTAGTGGTGCTAATATGATTGAAAACTATCCATGTTGTCAACAAATCCTATCATATATTCGTTACCATCATGAAAAATGGGACGGTTCCGGATATCCAAAACATTTACGTGGCGCCAACATTCCACTTGGGGCACGTATCATTGCTGTTGCGGATTACTATGATTCCACTGTGAATCCATCCACTGAATTTTGGGCAAAAACAAAAGCTAAAGCAAAAGAAGAATTGTTTAGCGCATCTGGTTCCCTCTTTGATCCAGATGTTGTAAAAGCATTTATCGATGTACTAGGTTAAACAACATAATTAAGGCTGTAATAGAACAAAAATCTATTACAGCCTTTTATTTTTAAAAACTACCACTAGCTAATGTCAATGCTTCAATATATTGAGGATGATATGCTCTTAGTATTCGTGCAGCTGACTCTAAGGTAGCTCCTGTCGTAAATATATCATCAACTAATAAAATCCGCTTATCATATAACAACGAGGAATCGCAAGTTTCCTTCCACAAAAACGCCTTATCGATTGTGCTATGACGTTCACTACTAGATAAGCTCCACATTTCTTTATGGGTATCCATTTTATATAAACAATCAAACCATTTATAACAGACCTCTTTTTCAGTATTATATCCCATAACTCCATTTACACTGTCATCGCTACTTCTACCATCAATACGATTAGAATTTGAAAATGAGAACACCCAATCATAAAAAAATAGATCTACCTGATTATATCCTCTAACTTTCTTTTTTTCTGCACTTGATGGTATAGGAATCACATAATGAGGCCTATAATCGTGCATCCTCAAGTTGTACGATGCTAAAAAAGGAGCAGCCCCTTTGGACTGCTCCTTTTTTTCGTTAAATTTAACGTCATATATCATGGATTTAATACCACCTCGATAGTCAGCTAGAATCCAAGCAGAATCTAGCGAGGACAGTAATTTAGATGGCACTTGCCTTACATGTAGAACTTCTTCAATACAAGCATCACACCAATCCCCTTGTTGTTGTACATGGGTACCACAATGAGGACAAACAGGAGGAAATAAAAAATCAAATAGATTCATTATCCATCACATCTTCCTTGTAAACGTTCTTTAAATAATGTATATCGTTCTTCACCATTAACCGTTTTAACAGCACGCTCTACAGAACTCTTTGTACCGATCATGATAACCTTTCGCTTGGCTCTTGTCACGGCAGTATAGAGTAAGTTCCGTTGTAACATACCACCATACATAGGAACAAATGGTATAATAACAACACCATATTCACTGCCTTGACTTTTATGAACTGTTATAGCATAAGCAGGCATAATCATATGCGCTTCATCAATAGATAGGCGAACCTCTTTATGAATAAAGCGAATGCAGATATCAGATTTGGTAATGGCATAAATAACGCCGATTTCACCATTAAAAACTTCTAATTCATAATTGTTAAGAACTTGAATTACCTTATCACCAACGCGGAATGTAATTCCATTAACACGCACTTCCCCTTTATAACTATCTGGAGGATTTACGGATTGCTGCACATATTGAGATATACTTGTACTGCCAGCCTTACCTCTACGCATAGGCGAAATGATTTGAATATCAAGTTCATCATCGACAAATTCTTTTTCCCGTTTATACACATCAACGATGGCTTTCATCATATCACCAAGAGAGTTAACGGAAATGAAAGTGAATTCATCACTAGTCGTATCAAGATTTGGCATTTCACCACGGTTAATAGCATACGCACTATCGACGATACTATTACCAGAACTTTGACGATAAATATGTTGTAATCGCGTATACGGAACCATATCACTATCAAGTAAATCTTTCAATACGAATCCAGCACCTATAGGAGGCAGTTGATCCACATCGCCTACGATAATAACATGGGCCTCTCGGGGAATCGCTGACATTAGAGAATAAAACAATCGCACATTGAGCATGGATGCTTCATCGATGATAATAACATCTATATCAAGAGGATCATCTTCATTTTTAGTAAAATCATAGGAATCACTGCCAGCTACAGGCATGAGCAAGCGATGTATAGTTGTGGATTCAAACTCAGTGGCCTCTGTTAAACGCTTTGCTGCACGTCCCGTTGGGGCACAAAGAATAATACGTCCTAATCCACCTAATTGAAAACCTTTAACTAAGGCTTTAATAATCGTAGTTTTACCAGTGCCAGGTCCACCGGTAATAAGCGAAAATTTTTCAAAAAATGATAATTCTATAGCTTCCTTCTGTTCAGGGCCAAAGGTAATATGATTATCTGCTTCAAATCGCTCAATAAAATCTGGAATATCTAGAGATATAGGATCAGCTTCAATTAAGAAATCACGCGTATAGTGTACACCTTCTACTTCAGATACATACATTTCAGGTGGATATACATAGAGTATATCATCATAATAGGTACTATACATGATAGCTTGAGAAATTAATGAGTCAATATGGTTAGCTATTAAATCTGCATCTACTTGCAATAAATCGTAGGTACGCCCTATCAATTCATCGACAGGTAAACACGTATGACCTTGGTTATCTAAATTCCCTAAAATCCAGTTTACACCAGCCTCTAATCGTCGCTCGTCATCAGCATCAAGCCCTAAATTCATAGCTAATGTATCAGCCGTATTGAATAACATATCTGGGGCGATACGCAATAAATTATAAGGATTATCCTGTATGACATCTATAGAGGATGCACCATAATATGTGTACACAGTGCGAGACCATTTAGAAGAAATTTGATGAGACTCAAAAAAATGGTTTAAATCGGATAATATACCTTCACCGAGTAATGTATTATATAATTCCTCTTTAACGCCTTTGCGTAAACCTGGCACATCTTTAATTTCTTCTGGCCGTTCTTCACGCAGTACATCTAATAACCGGAGACCGAAATAATCACAGATTTTCTCTACAGATTTTTCGCCTAATCCCTTTATGCCTAAGTTCATCAAATACATTCTAGCAGCACCCATATTATCGGGTTTTAATTTTTCTATACTAGATGCATCAAACTGAATGCCATATTTTTGATGTTCTACATAACGGCCTTTAATCTCAATATCTTCCCCTTCTTTTGGGGCTTCAAAGCGACCTGTACAAGTAATGTATTCCTCATTATAATCTTTCACAAGAAATACACAATACGTGTTCTGTGTGTTCTGATATATAATTCGGTATACAAATCCTCGTAATACTTCCATTATTTCTCCGTATTAGGTAATGCTTCGATAATTTCTTGAACAGCATCAGTAATGCTGCCTTCATTGCCAATCTTAATATGAGCTACACTTTCATATAAAGGATAACGTTCCTCGTAAACATTGAAAATATATTCAATACTTTCTTTCACAAGTGGACGAATTTCTAAATCCAAGTCATCGAGAATATGGTTGACGTCGCGATTAACAAAGACAACTAAACCATTATTTCTCATGAGATTTACAATTTTTTCAGATGTCACTGTGCCACCACCCGTAGCAATAACAGATGGTTTATTATGAATCAATTCTTTAATGGTTTCATATTCATACTTACTAAATGCATCTTTTCCATCATAGATAAAGATATTTTGTACGGTTTTCCCCACTTTATCTTGAATCGTTTGATCCAAATCATAGAAATCTCGTCCTAATTCTTTAGCTAACATTTTGCCGACCGTAGTTTTGCCGGCACCAGGCATACCAATTAGGAAAATATGCTTATGCATGTGTTCTTTTAAGAACTCATTGCTAATCGAAATAACATCCTTCATATAGGATTCAATATATGTCAACATACGTGAATCGTCACATTCAGTTTTAAGACTAGAAATGATCTCATGATCCCGTTCTTCATCAATCAGTGGTAAATGATGTTCATCCTTATATTTACCAATTGATTTAATGATAGATAAACGTTGTTCAAATAAGTTTACTAACTGTGCATCAATAGTATCTATTTGTTTGCGTGCGTCTTTAATATCCATAGTTCCCCCTTATGGGTTATTACGTAAAATCCGAATTGCTGTTTCCTCATCGACCTTCATTTGGTCGATCAATTCTTGCAAATTATTAAATTTAACCTCACCGCGTATATATGATATAAATTGAACAGTTACTTCTTTACCATATACGTCTTGGTCAAAATCAAATACATGTACTTCACATCGATGATATTGATTTTTGAAAGTTGGATTATCCCCTATATTTCCAACACCATCATACCAAATGCCATCTATACAAACCCGATTAGCATATACCCCATCAGGTGGGATTGCCATCTCATTAGGCAATAAAAAGTTAATTGTTGGAAATCCTAATGTACGGCCTCGTTGATCGCCTTTTATGACGATACCTCTAAACTGGTATGGACGTCCGAGCCAAGCCGCCGCTTGTTCCATATGTCCTTCTTCTATAGCCTTACGTATATTCGTGCTACAAATAGGACCTTCTTCTGTAGATAGCAAAGGTTCAACAATGATATGAATCCCTTTTGCAGACAAACGTTCCCGCATTAACTGAGGATTGCCAGCCCCTTTGGCACCAAATGTAAAGTTAGTACCAATTGCGATACCTACAACATCTATATCACCACAAAGAGCGTCTAAGAATTTATCAGGTGACATATTGAATATGTCCAAATTCATAGGCAATCGTAAGATATAATCTACCTTTAGAGATTCTAAGATTTCATCCATAATATCGGCAGATAATACCCGTTTAGGAACATCTCCAGGTCGCAATATAGTCATAGGATGCGCACTAAATGTGACGAGAACCGTAACGGCATCATGCGCCTTAGCCTCTGCTATTGCATTACCAATGACCCGTTGATGACCACGGTGTACACCATCAAATGTGCCTAATGCGTATACGATTTTACGATTAATTTGACGTAATTCATCAAACGAGTGTAAATGTTTCATACTTATCCTTCAATAAAAATATTTTTATCCACTTTAAGTGAATGTTTCGTTCGTTTTAGAATGCCTACAAACCCATGAGGTCCATAAGCTCTATACTTGTTAGATGGAATCGTATGAGAAAAGGCCTCTACGATTGGTAATTCCTTACCTTGTACCATCATCTTTAATTGTACACTATCTACGTCCACTTTTGAAAGATGAGATACCGCAATATCAGTAGGCAACAACAATTTTTCACCGTGAATCGTTAATTCCTCCGCTATATAGGCAGATTGAATATCAAAAGGCCCCACACAAGTTCTTGCCAAAGAAGTCATTGTCCCAGGAATGCCTAATTGAATACATATATCACGTAACAATGAACGAATATAGGTACCACCAGAACAGGTGACACGAATTGTAAAATAAGGAAAACCATAAGCTACCAATTCAATAGTAGAAATCGTAATGGTTCGCATTGGTAACTCTACAGGTATTCCCTTACGTGCATATTCATAAGCCCGTATACCATTAATTTTTATAGCCGAGTACTTGGATGGGCGTTGCTCTTGTGTGCCAACAAATCTAGATAGCACTGATGATAATTCATCCCACGTTGGCGGTATCAATCGTTCATTAATTGCAGAGTGATCCGCCAGTAATGTAACGCCACTAGTGAGATTCATATCATCGTCAGGTAATACCGGCTGTCCCGTACTATCTTCAGTGTCAGTAAAGGTACCAAATTTACATTCTGCTACATAGGTCTTATCAAACCCATCTGTATATTCAATGAGACGTGTGGCCTTCCCCAAAAAGATAGGCAGTACACCATAGGCCATAGGGTCCAATGTGCCACTATGACCAATGCGTTTTTCTTTTAAAATGCGACGACATATACCTACAGCATCATGACTGGTAATGCCAGGAGGTTTTAAAAATGGCAGCACTCCATCCATTATTTGATAACCTCCAATAGACGAGACTTAGCCTCATCGATAGAACCTTCTATGGTACAACCAGCAGCACGTATATGACCACCACCGCCAAAATGATTAGCAATAGCATTCACATCTGTCCCCTTAGATCGAAGGCTGATACGCGTGCGATTTGGGCTTTCACCTTTCAATAAAATGGCCACATCAACAGTATCTACATTACGAATAATGTCGACAAATCCATCTGTATCATCGCCTAATATAGACATAACCTCTGGAGATAGCTCGATAGTAGCAACGCGATTATCCTTATAAAAAGCAATAGTTTGCATTACCTGTTTCGTTAATTCAAGACGTGCTGCACTTACGG
>OAZZ01001227.1_pt1 | contig 9603 bp, 8 predicted proteins | sample 1495051 | NCBI WGS metagenome assembly OAZZ01 (sample SAMEA2579977, study PRJEB22360) | human gut metagenome
CCGCAACAACCCACCAGTAACCACCAATTATCACAAGCGGGTAAAACCATATAGAAAGAAATCAAATAAAATGGGGTAAATCTAACTGATTTATAATTAGTTATGACACAAGGCTGATTTTTGATTGCATTGTTATATTTGCCTAATTTTGGATATAAAAACGCCTGTTTTGTCCCGTTTTTGTCCCGTCATGAATTATCTTTGCATTGAGCGTAAATAGTTGATAAACAATATAGTAACAAATAAAAGAAAAAGATAACACAGATAGAAAATGGGACGAAAGAAGAAAGAAATCAAGATGAAAGAGCCTGTACGCATACGCGAGAAAAGGCTCAATGACGGTAATGTGAGCCTCTATCTCGACATCTATTACAGAGGTGCGAGGAAGAAAGAGGGGCTGAAACTCTACCTTGTGCCGGAAGTCAATTCTGCTGCGAAGTTGCAAAATGCGAATACCCGTAAACTGGCAGAGCAAATCAAGGCACAGCGCATACTTGACATCCAGCAACAGGGGATTGTGAACTGGGAAGACGTGAAGAAGTCGAAGATGACGCTTAGCGCATGGGTTGAACAATGCGCCACGGAGGACTGCGGCCTTTCTCCGGCAAGCATGCGGTCTAAACGCAACGCACAGGCAAGGTTGGAGCAATACCTATTACATATAGGCAAGCCTGACCTCGCTCTGACGGAAGTCGATAAGGATTTCTGCAAGGGCTTCATTGCCTTTCTGAAAACCTGCACCTTCAACAACGGGAAAAAGACGCTGGGAAGTACCACCTGCCGCATCTTCGTCAATCGTCTGGCTGCCGCACTGAGCAAGGCTGTAAGGGATGGACTGATTGACCGCAATCCGTTCAAACTGTTGGAAACCAAAGAGAAACCGCAAAAGGCAAATGCCATGCGTGAATTTCTTACCATAGATGAGTTGCGGCAACTGATAGCTACGCCGTGCCGCTATGACATCGTAAAAAAGGCTTTCCTTTTTTCCTGCTTCACCGGACTTCGTTACAGCGACATGATGACTTTGAAATGGAGCGAGATACACAAGGCTGCGGATGGCAAGACACTCTACATCGAGCATGAGCAGGTCAAGACCAGAAACAGGGTGACTATCCCACTCTCGGATGAAGCCCTGAAATGGATGCCCCGGAAGGCTAAAGACATTGACACCGTGTTCCATCAGCTACGGATAACCTCTACCACGGTGGAAGTTGTCTTGGGCGAATGGATGCAGGAAGCCGGAATACAGAAGCACATCACCTACCATTGCAGCCGCCACACCGTAGCTAGCCTGTTGCTGACCTTGGGGGCAGACCTCTACACCGTGAGCAAGATACTCGGACACAAGAGCATCCGAATGACGGAAGTCTATGCAAAGATTGTCGATAAGAAGAAAATCGAGACCATGAACCTCGTAAACAATATGTTCGTATAACCTATAAATGAGATAAATCTATGAAAGTGGAGATAAAAGAAAGGAAACTGACCGCCGGAAACCGTAGCCTGTACTTGGAATATTACGAAACCGGATTCCGCAAGAAGGAGAACCTGCACCTGTACCTCGTTCCTGACGATGCGCCCAACGCAAAAAGTCTCAATGAACGGACTTATAACAGGGCACGGGAGATACAGGCTCAACGCATACTCAACCCACCGACTTTTGAAAGCAAGAAGAAGCCGGAAGAAAACCAGAGGGCAAAGACGATGACATGGCTCGGCTGGTGTGACGAATACCTGCAATGCGCCATCGAGAAAGGCGACTGCAAGAAGATGATACAGCACAAGGGCATTGTGCGCAAACGCATTACCGCCTACCTGAAATGGGCAAGGAGAACGGACATTCTGCTGAAAGAGGTAGATAGGGATATGGTAAGCGGTCTGTTCAGATATATGCGTGAATACCGCAATCCCCGTCAAATCAAGACGGACGGCGGCAAACTGGCTGACTTTACCCTTGTTCTGTTCGAGGAAACGGTAAAGGCTATCTTCAACAAGGCAGTGCGTGAGGGGCTGATACCATTCAACCCCATTCAAGACCTTGCCAAAGAAGAGAGGTTCCACGTGCCGGATAAACACCGTGAGTATCTGACAGCAGACGAGTTGAAACGCTTCCTTGCCGTTGAGACACAGACGCAAGCGGAGCGAACCGTACAAAAGGCTTTCGGCTTCTCCTGTATGACAGGACTGCGGCTTGGGGATATGCAGCGGCTACGGTGGAGTGACATCAAGGACACGGGCGAGGTGCTGATGGTTTCCATCGTCCAGCAAAAGACCGGGCGACCCGTAACCGTTCCACTCAACGAGTTAGCCATATCCCTACTGCCGCCCCGACCGGATAACGGGGAGGACGCTATCATCTTCCCATTGGTGAAGAAGCCCGACAACGTGGCGAAGTATGTGCGGCGCATCAAGGAGAAGGCAGGGATAGAAAAGGATTTCACCTACCACTGTGCCCGCCACTCGGCAGCCACGCTTGCGATAACGGCTGGTGCAGAACTCTATTCGGTCAGCAAGATACTGGGGCATGGCAGCATTGTTTCCACACAGGTATATGCCTCCGTGAACATGGAGAAGAAAGCGGAGGCGGTAAATCTAACGGATGGCATTTTCGGTTAGCCCAATGCCGACAACATGGGGAGGAAAATTGTTATTCCTTCCCTTTGTTCGTTCTTGGCATATTAAGCCTTGAATGTAGGTGTCAAGGAATTGTTTACTACGATTATTTTTCAGTGTTTTTGCGTTTTTAGAACCAATAAGGGTACAAATGGACTAAAAATCAGCCTTAAAACGCTGATTTTCGCCCTGCGTGGGAGTTTATTACAGGAAATTCATTGGTTCATCCGACATTTTGAGTGATAAAATTCTATGTGCCGGATTGAGTTTGTCCTCTCAAGTCATCTTGCGGAATTGTCGTGGCATTGCCGTCGCGTGTCGCCATGTAGTGGGGCGACATGATTTCGATACCCGCTTCGTTGAAGACATCCTGGATGTTCTGGTGCAGGTCAGAGTAAATCCGGGCAAGGTGGTCGGCTTCACGGATGTAAGCGTTTACTTGATAGACTGGATACCAGTCGCTAAGTGAAGTCTCCAGCACAAAAGGACGTGGGTCGTCCGTTACGCCCGGCGTATTCAGTGCGGCTTCTATCAGCAGTTGGTGCACCTTGCGCCAAGGGGCATCATAGCCGATGGTGACTTCTGAATGGATAATCAGCCCGAATTCGCGAGCCGAAGCGCTGTAGTTTACCGTATGCGAGGACATGATGAACGAGTTCGGAATGGTCACCACCTCGTTCTTTGTCGTGCGGATGCGGGTGACGAGCGGGGTCTTCTCGATGACGTTGCCCGTCGTGTCGTTTAGTTGGATACGATCGCCCAGCTTGAAGGGGCGCATGTAGGTTATCACCAGTCCTGCCATGACGTTCCCGATGACGGTGCTCGAACCGAGCGAGATTATCAATCCCACGAACACGGAGATGCCCTGAAAGACGCCCGACTGCGATCCCGGCAGGTAGGGGTAAACCATCGCTATCATAAACGCATAGAGCAGGAAGCGGACAATGTGGAACGTTGGGATGGCCCAATCAGCGTAGAAACCGCTTATCTTCAACCTTTCGGATTGCACTTCATTCGCAAGGTAATGGACCAGCTTCACCAGGTACTCCACCGCCAGGCATATCACGAAGATGGTGAACAGGTTCGGAATATAATCGACAATGCCCTGAAGGATGCTCTTGATGGGGTTCCAGATGTAGGAGAAGAGTTGGTAGGCAAGTCCTTTCGTCTGGGGGAAGATGGAGAAGAGCAGCGGAACCGTCAGCAACAACTGTAGCAGCACAAAGAGGTAGCGCAGCAGATTGGCCGCAAACACAAGCAGGTTCACCTGCCGCTGTGTATCTAACAGTTCATAGTCCTGGATGGAGACGGGTTTCAACTTTGTGTCTTTCAGCCTCTGAATGCGCACTTTCAGCTTCCGGAACATCCAGTTGGTGAATCTTACCAGGAAGAACTGCCCCACCAGCACCAGCACGAAGTAGAGGATACGCTTGCCCAGTTGCAGCAAACCGTGCTCCTCTTTCATGGTCCGCAGTTTTTCCACGATGACGGATCGTTTGGCGGCAGCCAATTGGTCGCGGGTGCAATTTTCCCACAAACCGTCCTGGTCGGTAAAGGAGACGATGACCCGGTCTTTATACATCAGGTCGGTAACGATGTCGCTGCTTTCGATGTATACCGAATCGGGGTGTATGCTGAAACGCCTGCCCAGTTCCTCGATTTCGAGCGATATGGACCGGGCACGCTGTTGCGGGGTATGTCCACCGCGTTTGGCATAGAGACAGAACAGGGTATCGTCTTCCACCACCACCCGCACACCCGGAGTGACCTGCCGCAGCGAGTCGATGCGCTGCCTCTGCCGTTCCAGCTTCAGGGAGTCGGCCGCATAGGTGGCTAGCTTCATCTGTTCCACTTCCATACGCAGGTTGGCTTCGTTCTGCTTTGCCTCCGTCAGTTCCTGCTGCAAGGCATAGAGGCGGACGAGTGCCGAATCAGGATTTGCTGCCGATGCTGTTGCCAAGCTATCCTTGTCAAGGACATCCAGGACGGGGCCGATGCCTCTCCAATGGGCATCCATAAGAGACAAAGGCAAAGGAGATGAACTATTTTCATAAGATTCTTTGTGGGTTATAGCATTGCATTTAATAGCATGCGCAAATTTACAGAATGTTTTCCGACTGTACAACTTTTTATAGGAAACAGCTGTTTATAACTGTACATTTTGTTTGTGGTTATTCAAATATACAATTTGTTCAGCGGTTTTCTTCTTTTATTCATGATATCACTCGAAATGTCGGATGAACCAATTCATTACCTTTGCATTTGGATTTGGGAAAACCATATCCAAGACATAGATATAAAAGAAGCGTTATGCTTATCTTGTGAATTGGAAACGTAGGAAATTTCACAATTACACACAAGGGTGGCATAGTGGTTCTCACGCTATAGCGTGGGCTGCTATTACTACATTCGTGTGTACAGGTTTCCTACGACCTCCAATTCAGAACGTGGCATTTGCAGTTCCACGCTTCTGCGCAATTAACGGCTCAATTGGAACTAAAAGAGCCACAGACATACGAAAGGAATGAAACAAAAGTTTACACAACTTATACATATCGCCATTATTGCGATTTTAATGACATCCTGTGCTTCAGGTAAGATTGTACTGTCTAATGATGCAAACATAAGTAAGTACAAATATGTCATTTTCGGTAAGGAAACATCTGGGGATAGAGAATTAGATGATGTGGTTATGTCTGTTCAAAATCAAATAGTAGAAACGAATTTGACCGTTTTATCTGCCTCTAATACTCTAAAAATTTTCGAGAGTTCAGATAGTATTCTCACTCCAAACATCCATGTCACATCTGAAAAATGGGATGGAGGACATACATATATAACAGTGACTTTTTACGATTATAACACGAATCAAAGTGTGGCTGTTATAAAAAGTAGTGGAATAGGAATGACAGTAAGCCACGACCAAAGTATAGCTCTGAGTGCAATAAGAAAGAAACTTAATAAGCTATTCAAATAGTCAGGAGTATTTCGCAATAACGAGAATTGAATATGTACCCACACGATAATATCTTCAACATATACTACAATATAGGCAAGCGAACTCCATTCTTGGTTAAAAGATGTGAGTTAGGGTTAGCTCGGTCTTCAAGTGAAGAGAGACGTATAGATCCTAATCGAGACAGAACATTTTTAGTTGAATCAGTGAAGCCTCGCGGTAAATACGGTAAAGCATATGGAAAGTGTTTTGTGGATGGTAAACCGGATGATAGCTACAGACAAGAATGTTACCCCAATATTAGGGATGAGGAAATTCCATGTGCTGGGTGTGGAGAGTGGGTTTTAATAGATGTCCCAGGTGTATCACTTGATGACATATTTCCTATCCATAAAGCCGATGAAGTCCTTATGTTTGGAAAATACAAAGGTAAATCTTTGAGTGATATTTATAAGGAAGACTGTCAATATCTCCATTGGTTAGAATCGACAGATAGACTTTTCAAAATTGATTTTGAGGAACTTAAACGATTATATCCAAACGCTGAAAAATCTTCGGATATATCCATATCAGAAAGAATAATTGATTTTGGGAAATACAAAGGAAAAAGTTTCAGAGAAATTAAAGATGATATTTCTTATCTTGAATGGCTCGTCTCAATTGAGAAAATATCCAAAGAGGACTTTAAATTATTGACTACGATTTAATAACTAAAGTGATATGAAAAAATGGATTATTTACGTGCTTGGTGTAATCACAGGCATTATACTGACATTCGCTTTCGCATTTTGCGTTAATCTTTCTAACAATTCGGGGATTATTGGACTTGAAATGTTTGAAGAACCCGGTGATTATATGGAATACTCACAATTTGAAGTATTCCAAGTAGTGGAATCTGGATGCGCATTGGCTCACGCTGATGAATCTTTTGGCTCAATAGTTTTTATTATACCGAATGAAAGCCAACAGTTCTATGATGATCAAAAAATCATTCTTAAAAACGACCAGTGCGCTCAACATGTGGGTACTTATAAGTATAGTACTAAAATGGAAATAGAGAAAACAGTACCAGCTATTAGAATAGTTGATGGTGTAGAATTACCGAAATCAAATAGAACTGTTACTGAAAAAAAGGATTTCGGAAAAACATTGTTTGAGAAACCCGGTGAATGTGTAAGTAGGAAAAATTTTGAAGTACAGAAAGTTTTGGATTCTGGCGATGCTATTGCTTTGGAAATTAGAGAGACCATTTCAGGACATGTCTTTACTTCTGATTTAGAAGTCTTAATATTAGCTCAAGAAGGTAGCAACTTTTATAATAACCAGATAGTGAAAGCCCCTAAGGGGAAATGCGCAAGACAAATTGGAAACTATAAGTATCAACAGTATGGAAGTACAAAGGTAATTCCTATAATTGCTTTCAAATAAGTCTTTGGGCGTTTAATTTCACCACTCAATCATATTGTCTGCAAATAATTGAGCATTCATTTATGTTACTCGTACCTATCATAATTCTTATTTGTTTGGTAATAGGTATTGCTTGTATTGTTTATGCCAAACGAAAAGAGCGTGAACTCATCGAACAGGTTACGCCTATTACTCGTGGCGAGTGGTCGGAACGTAGGGTAGTGTTGAAATTATTAAAAATGGGTATTAACCCGAGAGCCATATTCCATGACTTGTATATTCAGAAACCGAATGGTGAATATACGCAAATAGATGTAGCTGTTGCAACAAAAACAGGCATTATCGTGTTTGAGGTAAAGGATTATAGTGGTTGGATTTTTGGTAGTGAACATCAGAAATATTGGACTCAATTATTGGCGTATGGTAAAGAAAAGCATCGTTTTTATAATCCTGCCATGCAAAATGCCGGACATATCCAGACTATCAGACAATGTTTGCCACAAAATCCCGGCATTCCAATTTATTCTGTTATCGTATTTTTCGGAAATAGTGAATTTAAGGATATTACTTGTAATGCAGACAATACCTTTATTATATACCCTCGTTCTATCCAGCAAGTAGTATCTGAAATTTTGATGCAGTCCAATGCTAAATTCGGCAACAAATACGAAATAATGAGCTTATTTACGAAGTCGGTGCAAAACGGCAATGATCCGATGATTGTTTCTTCGCAAATCAACTCTGCGGCATATTATGGTCGCAATACACCTCAATCCACCTATACCACATCATTTAACTCATTATTCCGTTTCGGCGGTTTCTTGTACCGAAGAAGATTTTGGTAATCCATTCATCAGAACTTGTCACATCTTTATTCCGTTCTCTTGCATACGTTCTATCTTCCAATCATATTTACCCTCTGCGACATCGCCAACCTCATTGAGTGTGTGGCGGTGTTTTATTTCGTCAAACGGTTGTTGGCTTTCCGCATAATCACAGAGCCATGCGCCGACTGCATTCTGCTGTTCGGTGGTTTCTCCGTACTCCTGCATCACACTCTTAATGTCTGCAGCTTCGGATGGGGCGAAGATTGATTTGTGCTGCTCCGTACCGAAATGGATAATCGCATCGACGGCTCGCCTGAACACCTCGCTTGCCTTGTAAAGAATGTCCGCAATGACATTCAGAATATCCCGGCTCGATTTCAGCGTACCCTGCAACATTCGGATGGTCTTGTCTTTCTCTGATGTTGCCCGGCTCACCGCCATGTTGATGCGGTGCTGCTCCCCGGTCTTCTGCTCCTGAAGCTGCTGGACAGCCTTGTCCCTCTCCATGCCAAGCGAACGGTTCTGCGCCAAAGCCCTGTCACGCTCGGCTTCCGCTTTCTGCTTCTCTTCGGTCAATGCCTTTGTCCGTTTCTCAACCTCTTTTTTGACAGCATCGGGAAAGGCTTTCCTGATACGCTCGTTCTCGGCTTTCAGTTTGGCATTTTCCTTTTCGATGGCTGCGTACTTGCCTTTTCCCAAAAGATTGGCAATACCGGACTTTATGCTGTCCGTGTTCTCCCTGTCGGCTTCCCGTACCCGTTCCTCCTTATCGGCAATCTCACTGTCAAGTTCTGCACTGCGCCGTTGCCTTTCCTCGTTCCCGGCTTGCAGTTTTTCCTGTTCCGTCTTGGCTTTGTCCGCTTCCCGGATGGCTGCATCCCTTTCGGCTTGGGCTGCTTCCTTTTCCGCTTGGGCTTGCTCGGCTTCCTGCTTCTGCTTGGCGGAGATGAAATCCGTGCGCTCCAGATGCTCCTTGCCCGTCAGCTTCTTTGAGGTGCCCCTTTCCATCTCCAGACACTCAGCCAAGACGGTCTGCATCTCGCTCATGTCCTTCACGTTCAGCTTGCAGGACTTGCCCGTGTCATGGTTCATCCAGTCCCATACGATATGGGCGTGAAGGTTGGGCTTCCATGTGGCGGTGTCTCCGGGAATGGCATAGTGCCCCTCGTCCCGGTGGATGAAGATTTGCAGCGGTGTGATTCCCCAACGCTGCCTGCACACCTCGCAGAAATGCTGCAACTGCTCCATCGTGGTGTCTTCCTTGATGACTACCACGCCCTCCTTGATTGGCGTGCTGCCCCGTACTATGGTCACCTTTCCAGTCTTCCTGTTCACCTTTTCCCGGTCTTTGGTCTGCATAGCCCGACCTGTCTTCTCCTTGACCATTGCGGCTATCTGCCTGTTACGTTCGGCAAGCGAGGTGTCGCCCAATTCAGGTGATACCCATGCCTCGTTTTTCTCCATGAGGTCGGTGCGTATGTAAATCTTCTCCTTGCGGATGTTGGCGAGGTATTCCGCTGTCCGCCTGTTGTGCGGTCCGCTGCTTCCTACGTTGCAGGGTTTTATGTTGATGGATGTCTTCTGTGCCATTGAATTTGCGTGTTTGGGTTTCTTAATGGGTTATTAGGGCAAAGCCTTAATCGGTGGGTGCAGGGAGAGGGGCACTTCCTGCTCCGGGTTCTCAGGGGTCGAGACCTCTGAGCGGAGTTTCCAAAGAGAGGGTCACTCTTTGGTCAGGGGCGTTGGGGGCTGACAGCCTCCGACCGGGTTCTTAGGGCAGCGTCCTAAGTGGGACGGGGC
>OAZZ01001236.1_pt1 | contig 9496 bp, 4 predicted proteins | sample 1495051 | NCBI WGS metagenome assembly OAZZ01 (sample SAMEA2579977, study PRJEB22360) | human gut metagenome
GCCGTTGCGCTTCTGGATGGCACCGAGGGCGCGGAAGGTGTCGAGCACCTCGTGCGTCATCGGCTGCAGTTCGCCGCGCTCGCCGTGCAGGCCGTGCTCGCGGATATCCGCAAGGGCGCGGGCGTGCACCACGGAGTGCTGACGGAACTCCATCTCCACCATGTGGAAGCCGAAGGTCTCGGTCTGCCAGATCAGATCCTGCAGCGGGCCGTAAGCGGAACGCTTGGCACCGGCGGCGGCCAGCGAACGCTGGACCACCTTGAGGTCGGCGAGGAAGTCATCGCAGGAGTGGTACATGAGGTCGGCGTCGCGCTCGATGGTGTAGTGCAGACGGTCGGCCATCACCAGCATGACCGCGCGGTGCATCTCCTTGGTGGAGATCAGGGCGGCCTTGTCGGTCAGACGCTCGCTCATTTCCTTCTGGTGGCTCCAGAGGCTCTTGAGCTCGGCGCTCGGCGGCGTGGTCTCGGCTTCCATCGTGAGGTTGCGGCCCACGGTGCGGGTGGCTTCCTCAAGGGCGGCGATCACGTGATCGGAGAACTTGCGGGCCACGGCGCGGCTCACCTTGGCGGTGACGTTCGGGTTACCGTCGCGGTCGGAGCCGATCCAGCTGCCCGGGTGGAAGAACGCGGGGCAAGCGGGCTCGACGAGACCGGCCTTATCGCCCAGGACCCAGTCGTCGAAGCGACGGTAGACCTTGGGGATGGTGTTGAACAGCGTGTTGTCGAAGATGTCGAGAATCGTGTCCGCTTCCTCAACCGGGGTCGGCTTCTTCAGCGCGATCGGAGAGGTGCGGAACAGGGCGTCGATCTCGTTGTAGAGACGGCGCAGGCATTCCTTCTTATCCGAGCCGCCGAGGCGCTTGTACTCCTCAAGCAATTCGGAAACGCGGCGGATCTTGCCTTCCACGGCCTTACGACGGGCCTCAGTGGGGTGCGCCGTGAAGACGGGGTGGAATTCGAGCTGGTTGAGCAGTTCCTTGGCCTTGGCCGGGCCAGTCTCATTGATGAGCTGGTGGTAGGCGACGGTGAGCTCGTTGATCGGGTCGACCGCCTGGTCAACGGACACGTTGTTCTCGCGCTCGTGGAGCACGGAAACACGGTAGTTCTCCTCGGACAGGTTTGCCAGATGGAAATACGTGGCGAATGCGCGGGCCAGCAGCTGGGCGTCGTGCAACGTCATGTTGTCGATGACGTTCACGGCCTCCTTCAGGCCATCCTGGTCGGGGTTCGGATCCTTCAGCTCGGCGAAATGCTCGGCGCTGGCCTCCACCGCGTAATGACGCACGGTGTCGAACGTAGACAGCAGTTCGGGGTTGTATTCGCCCAGTACGTTGCGCAGGATCTCAAGACACAGATCCATGTCGTACTTCAGGCTTTCGGGAAGATCATGCTCCTCCGGGCCCTTTCGGCCGGTCCCGGTAGTGACGATGGCGGCGTCAGCGGGAGTGATCTGTTCTTCAGGTGTTGCCATATAACCTCCTTTGCCGAATAACAGGTTGCTCGGTCTACCGGTCGTCTGCGGCTCCTCCGCAGTTGTTGAGGCCAGTCGTTGCGAGCCCACAGCCCATATTCAACGTGGTTGTTGTGTGGGCAATAGTGTATCCCCGCGAAATCGCTATTTGCGTTACGGAGTCCATATAGTGCGCCAAGTTGTCCACCTATAGAGACCGAATATCGGACAGCATATGAGACACTGTCCGATTCGCGGAAGATTTGAGCACCTTACGATTGCTGGCGGGGGAGGCAGGGAGTAGTAATGAGGGATGTGAGCGAACAGAAGAAAAAAAGTGCGCCCGAAGCGAAAGGCGCAACGGCTGTACGTAAATTCCACACCCACTCCATTCCGCTGGACATGGAAGATATTGCGCACGATTGGGAAAAACCGGTGGTGGACGCCGGTATCGCCGCCAAAGCCAGCGTGATTGTACGGGTCGGCATGCTGGACCTGGGAGCCGGCACCGGCTCCTTCCGCGTGCGTGAAATGATGCACCGCATCGCCTACCCGCTGGGCGTGCACGTACGCGCCGACGTGAACCTGACGGATATCGAGGCCACCTGCACGGATGGTCGTAACCGCATCACCGAAGTCGTGGATTTGCCGACCACCGGCGTGAACACCGAACGTATCTGGCTGCTGGAACATTTCGCCGACTGGTTCTCCGTGAATCTCGGCAAGGGGTCGATGTATCACGTCGATTCGCAACTGTCCGATGGCGTGGTCAAGCATTTGGACGAACGTGACGCTTCGCAGTATTCGGCCGATCTGGCCAAGCGCCTGCGCGAACGTGCCAAGGCCGAGGCTGAGGCGGCCAACGGCAGCGTGGACGAGACGCTGGATCTTGCGTTGAAAACCAAGGTACTCGTGACCTCCGTGGCCAAGTCCTTGGATGATGACAATGGAGAAGCCCACCGACTTTTGGCGGACAGCGCGGAAGTCACTCCGGTCGAAGACAAAGCGGCCGAAGAGAAGGCCTACGACGATGCCGAAGTGTTTACCGGTGACTCCAATGAGTCGGTTGAATCGGCGAACGCGGCGAATGCCGAGGCGGGCGCTGAGGGCGCGGCGGCGAACGGCGCAACCGTCGAAAGCCCTGCTGCAAGCAGTACGAAGCGCAAGAATCGCGTGCCCAAGGAATACGCCGAACACTTCAACGAGCGCTCCGACGAAGAGAAGGCCAAGGGCGGTATCACCGTGCGGCAGGCGCACGAGCGACTCGATCTGATTGAGCGCCGCAAGCCGCTGTACAAGCCGTGGTTCTCCGGTCTGGCCTCCGCCCTGGCCTGCGCGGCCTTCGTGTTCCTGCTCGGCGGCGGCCCATACGACATGATCGGTGCGTTCGTGGGCGCGGGCCTTGGCCAGTGGATGCGTCGCCGGCTGTTTGCATACCATCTGAACCAGTTCTTCGTCACCTTTGTGTGCGTGGCCGCGGCGGCGCTCGCCTGCACCGGCACCCTGCGACTCATCGGCATTTTCGACCCAGTCGCGCTCTCGCACGATACGGCCTACATTGGCGCCATGCTGTTCGTGATCCCCGGTTTCCCGCTCATCACCGGCGGACTCGACATGGCGAAAATCGACTTCCCCTCGGGCATCCAGCGCGTGGCGTACGTGCTGTGCATCATCCTGATGGCCACGCTGGCAGGCTGGGCCGTGGCCGTGATGGTGCACCTGCACCCGGAAGGCTTTGAACCGCTGGGGCTTGACCCGTGGGTCAACGGATTGCTGCGGTTCGTGGCGGCGTTCGTCGGCGTGTGGGGCTTCTCCGTGCTGTTCAATTCGCCGCAGCGCATGTGCCTGGCCGCCGCCCTGATCGGTGCGATCACGGACACGCTGCGCTTGGAATTGCAAGACTTCAACGTGGCACCCGAGATGGCTACCTTCATCGGCGCGTTCCTGGCGGGCATTCTGGCATCGGCGTGGCGTTCATCCGTGCGACGTGGCTGGCTACCGCCGCACCTCGGCTACCCGCGCATCTGCCTGACCGTGCCGTCGATCGTGATCATGGTGCCCGGTCTGTATATGTACCGTGCCATGTGGTACCTCGGCAGCTTCCAGACCATGAATGCGCTGGACTGGGCGTTCCGTGCGTTCATGGTGATTATCTGTCTGCCGATCGGTTTGGCGATGGCCCGCGTGGTGACCGACAAGTCCTGGCGCTACGACATCTGACCGTCATCTTGGCTCCCCTCAGGTGGGGAGCTCGGATAAAACAGCGTCTCAGTATGGAAACGGTGGAAGGTGCTTGAGCCCTTGTATCCACTACCATCAGGCGAAGTGCGTTGCGGCCGTATTCACGGCTGTGACGGTCTGTATGACGCCGCTCCGGCGTCAATCGCATATCAGCACGCATATCAGCACATAGTTCTGCCATGGCGGTAGCCGCTTGGCGTCATGATTGGGGAGGTGTCGCAGTTGGCCAACGATTTCTGGATTCTGCTGGCCATGGTCATCTATTTTGCGGCCATGCTGTCCATCGGATTCATCTACTCCAAACGCTCCAACTCCTCTTCCAAGGAATACTTTGCGGGCGGGCGCGGCGTGGGGCCGTGGCTCACGGCCCTGAGCGCCGAAGCCTCCGACATGAGCGGATGGCTGCTGATGGGCCTGCCGGGCCTGGCCTACTTCACTGGTGCGGCCGACCCGATGTGGACCGCCATCGGGCTGGCGCTTGGCACCTATCTCAACTGGAAGCTTGTGGCCCGGCGACTGCGCCGCTACTCGGTAGTGGCCGGCGATGCCATCACCATTCCTGACTTCTTCGCCAAGCGTTTCCATGACAAGAAGGGCGTGGTCTCCACCATCGCGGCCGTGATCATCCTGGTGTTCTTCAGCGTGTACGTGGGCAGCTGCTTCGTGACCGTGGGCAAGCTGTTCGCCACGTTGTTCGGTTTCGACTACCACGTCATGATGATCATCGGCGCGGTGGTCGTGTTCGTCTACACCGTGGTGGGCGGCTACTTGTCCGTGGTGATGACCGACTTCATTCAAGGCATGCTCATGTTCTTCGCGCTCGCGGTGGTGTTCATCGGCACCGTGGCCAGCGCGGGCGGCATCGACAACACCGTGGAATTCCTGCGTGCCATCCCCGGCTACCTGTCCAGCACGCAGGTGGCTGCGCCCAAGCTGGACCCGGCCACCGGCCAGCAGCTCGTCGAGGCGGGCAAGGCCGTGTTCGGCGCGCCCTCCGACTATGGCATCATCACCATCATCTCCATGCTGGCGTGGGGCCTGGGTTACTTCGGTATGCCGCAGGTGCTGGTGCGCTTCCTGTCCATCCGCAGCGTGGAAGAAGTGCGCAAGTCCCGAATCATCGCCACCTCCTGGTGCGTGATTTCGCTGGGTTGCGCGGTGTGCATCGGCTTGGTGGGGCGCGCGATGATGCCCACCGAACTGCTGACCTCCACCGATGCGGAAACCATTTTCATCGTGCTGGCGCAGACCCTGCTGCCGAGCTTCATGTGCGGCGTGGTGGTCTCCGGCATTTTCGCGGCCTCGATGAGCTCCAGCTCCTCGTATCTGATCATCGGCGCTTCGGCCATGGGCGAGAACATCTTCCGCGGGCTGCTGCACCGCAAGGCCACCGACAAGCAGGTCATGATCGTGGCCAGGGTCACGCTGGTGGTCATGTTCCTGTTCGGTATTCTGGTGGCATACGACCAGAACTCGTCGATCTTCCAGGTGGTGTCTTACGCGTGGGCCGGGCTTGGCGCCTCATTCGGCCCGTTGATGCTGTGCTCGCTATACTGGCGTCGCGCCAACAAGGCCGGCGCCGTGGCCGGCATGCTGTCCGGCACGGCGGCCGTGCTGATCTGGCACAACCTCGTCAAGCCCTTGGGCGGCGTATTCGCCATCTATGAGCTGCTGCCGGCGTTCATCATTTCGCTGCTGTTCATCGTGGTGGTTTCGTTGCTGACCGCCAAACCGAACGAGCGTATGCTCTACGAGTTCGACCACTACATGGACGATCCGCTGCCCGGCACCCTGCCGTCCGGCACCGTGCTCGTCGACGAGCCCATGGAAGCCATGGAGTCCGAGGTCCGCAGCGGCAAATGACACGTGCCTGCTGTGCGGTCGGCTTGTATGGCAGAGGAGTGGCTTTTTTGTGGTTCGGCAGGAACCATTGAGGCCAAAACGGACTTCGAGGGGCTGATTTGACGTTCTGGAGAGGTCTACTTCCGTTTCAAGGGGCTGATGCCTGAGTAGACGCGGCTCCAAAACGGCGGAATGGCGTTGGCGTAAGGGCACTGATACACGTGGTCTAGCGGATGATCAGCCCCTTGAAACGGAAGTAGACCTCCGGCGGAGGCCAAATCAGCCCCTTGAAATGGGTTTTGAATACCGTAGCGCGGTGCGGACGGTGCGGACTGACTCTACCGGGCTTATTATTCCTGCGTCGTCGGAATAATTGGCAGCAGAGGCTCGAATTTCAGCCGTTTGTACAGCGGAATACGGCGTAGCTTTCGGACATCGCTAATTTGCTGGGTGGTTTGCCGCATCGTGAGCTGGACCGTTTTGCCCGTAACCTCCTGTATCCTTTCGGCAACCCTTCGGGCAAGGGCCTCTTCTCCCGCTTCGTTGCCAATATCTAATTTGGTGACTTGAATGTACTTCCAGCCAGCGTCTTCGATCATCTGGCGGCGTCTCGCGTCATTCAGCCATTGCCCGGCATGATGAGAGCCTTCGTATTCGATGCATATCTTGAATTCAGGGTATGCAAGATCGAGATATATGGGTCTGGTGTTGTTTCCTACGAATATTGGATAATTCACCTGCGGGCAATCCAGACCGTATTTCAAGAGAACCAAACGAGTTCGTGTTTCCATGGAGGAATCTGTGCCCGCGCGCGCCAAAAGTAGGGCGCGACGGCATTTGTTATACCCGCGGAACAAATACGAATTGGCTCCATTCTCTTTGTCGGCTCGCACCTGGGCCTCGGCCTCATCGAGATACAGAGAAAGGGCGTCGATGGTTGTTCTGCAGAGCCTTCGATCTCGTCGCATCATGGAATCAGCGAGAACGATGAGTTCTTCAAGTTCGAGATACGCGGAGAACATGGCCCATGTGCAAGCTGGTGAAGTGCATGTGAATTGTCCCTCGATTATGACCGTGTCTAGTGGGAAAGGCCATACAACCACTTTGACCCCCACAATGTGCCGTTTGTCATTGGCGTGTGGAACCGCAACAATGGTTGTAGTTGCAAGGCCTCTGTGTTTGCTTGATATGCGGGGTACTTCAATTGACAAAAGCTCCAACGCTGTTGTCAGGGCATAAGGTGGGCGCCATGCGCTTCGTCGTTGAACATCTGCGCACGTCTGCATTCGTTGATACTTCTGCATTGTCAGCTCGGTCAATGCCGTTGAGCTACCCATGATGATCACCCCTTCGTGATGTTCGCTTTGTCCTCGCAGTGTAGAGTCCGGCTACCGGCCCTGTCTACCGCCCCAATTTTTCGGTGGATAAATGTGGATAAGTCGGTGGATAAACTATGGGCGTTCATCGCAGTTGCAGGCATCCCGCAATTACATGGAACGTAGGGGTTTGCAGGCAGCCAGCGGGAATCGCCGCCGACGGCGCGATTCAGCTTGAACGAATCTCCATGGCGTTCATGCAAAGGTGGCATGATGGCGGGTATGAGTAGCTTGGTGCGTATTGTCAATGCCGGTGTTCCGGGGTCTCAGGGCCACGTGGATGTGGTGCTTCGCGATGGGGTTGTTGCGTCTGTCGGCCCTGCTGGAACGGTCTCGGCTTCGGACGGCACGATGCAGACTAAGGCGCATACGACATCGTTGGCATACGCGACGAATGCCATTGCTTCTGGCAGCGTCTCAATCCCAACGTCGGCCTCCGCACCTGCTGACGAAACCACCATCGACGCCGACGGCCTGTGGGTTATTCCCGGCCTGTGGGACTGCCACACGCACTTCGCGCAATGGGCTAAGACGCTGGGCCGACTGGACCTCATCAATGCCCGTTCCGCCGCCGAAGCGATGGACATGTTGCGCCGTCATCTGGATGAGCGCCGCGCCGCCGGCACGCTTGACCCAGATGCCTTCGTGGTGGGCATGCGATTCCGTCACTCGCTGTGGGCCGACGACGAGCAGCCCACACTGGCTGCAATTGACGCCGTGACCGGCGAACAGCCGGTGGCCCTCTCCAGCGCGGACATGCACTGCGGATGGGTGAACTCCGCCGCGGCCCGCAGGCTTGGCGTACATGTGGACGAATCCGGTCTGGTCGGTGAACTCGAATGGTTCAACGCCTACACCGCCTTCGACAAGGTGCCGGGCGCTGCTGAAGAGACTGACCGTCTGCTGCGCGAGGCCGAACAGGACGCCGCAAGCAAGGGCGTGGTGGGCATCCGCGATTATGAAATGGCCGAAAACATCGATACATGGACCAATCGTTTCGCGGCCGGCATTAACGGTTTGCGCGTGGACGCTGGTGTATACCCCGAGCGGTTGCAAGCCGCCATTGACGCGGGTTGGCATACCGGCAACCCACTGCCGGGCAGCGCCGGGCTCGGCCATGTGGGCGCCATGAAGCTCATCTCGGACGGATCGCTCAACACCCGCTCCGCCTACTGCTCCACGCCGTATTCGGGCATCGAGCCGCCGACGTATGGCACGCTGAGCTACACGCCGCAGCAAATCGAAGACTATATGCGCCTAGCCACCGAGCATGGCTTCGACATCGCCTGCCACGCTATTGGCGACGAAGCGAACACCATTGCGCTCAACGCAGTCGCCGCCACGCACGCACATGGATCGATCGAGCACGCGCAGATGCTCAAACCCTTCGATATCCCGCGTTTCGCCGAGCTGGGGCTCACGGCCAGCATCCAGCCGCAGCACGCCATGGATGACCGCGACGTCATCACCCGTTTCTGGGCCAACCCGGCCGGTATCCCTTATCCGTTCAGGGCCCTCCACGACGCCGGTACCACGCTGCGCATGGGCTCGGATGCGCCCGTGGCCCCGCTGGACCCGTGGCTGGCCATTTCCGCCGCCGTGTTCGGCTCCGAAAGCTCTGACCGCGAGCCGTTCCAGCCCGAGCAGTGCCTCGATGTGCGCACCTCGCTGGCAGCCTCGACCGCCACTGGCCGTGACCGCCTTGCATCCGGCGACCCGGCCGATGTGGTGTTGCTGGACGCCGACCCATACGCCGCCGATACTCCGGAAGCCATGCGCGCTATGCCGCAACACGTCGTAATGACATTGCTGTGCGGGGAGCGTACGTATTGATGCAAGCCATCGGCATGAAGTGACCAGAGGTCCGTCTTGATAGCCGCGTTGCACGGAAAACATGTTGTGTTTTTTGAATTGAGAGTTACTAACGCTTGATTCTCCGTTTCAAGGGGCGGATTTGAGCCTTTCCGGAGGTCTATCTCCGTTTCAAGGGGCTGGTCATGCGCTCAATCTCAGATAAAATCCCATTCACGCCAACGTCATTCCGCCGTTTTTGTGCCTCGCCTACTTGAGCAACAGCCCCTCGAAGCGGAGATAGACCTCCGGAAAACAAGAAATCCGCCCCTCGAAGTGAAGATAGGACACAGCAGACGCCGCAATACAAAAAACGCCGTGTCAGTTGCCCAGTTGGGGCTGACACGGCGTCTTGCTACGAGCGGCGGGAAAATCAGTACTTCATGCCCATGGCCTCGCGCACCTGGTCGAGGGTCTCCTCGGCGATGGCGTTGGCGCGCTTGTTGCCGTCGTGCAGGATGTCACGAATGGAATCCATGTCCTTGGCCAGCTCGGCGCGGCGCTCGCGGTGCGGGGCCAGGAACTCGTTGACTGATTCGATGACGTATGCCTTGAGTGCGCCGGCACCGGAATCACCGATCTCCTTGGCGATGTCCTTCGGGTCGCGGCCGGTCACCAGGCCGGCGGTGGTCAGCAGGGCGGAGACCTGCGGGCGGGCAACCGGGTCGAAGGTGATGCGGCGCTCGGAATCGGTCGGGCTCTTCTTGATGAGCTTGGCGGTCTCCTCGGCGGTG
>OAZZ01001254.1_pt1 | contig 9315 bp, 8 predicted proteins | sample 1495051 | NCBI WGS metagenome assembly OAZZ01 (sample SAMEA2579977, study PRJEB22360) | human gut metagenome
TCTTGCCGTGCGTGGTGAACTCCAGGGGCAGACGATCATGGTCAAGGACCTCGCCAGAGGAGCACGCGCGACCGGACTCGGGATCGTATTCGAACGCAAGAACCGGATGGTCCCCGCACATGATCAGCTTGCGTGGCATGATTCCGCTCCCTCCAAACTTGGTCTTTAAAGATTCTACAGGCACGAATTACGCGCGAGACGGCGTCCCGTTTCATGACGCGATGCATGGATATGGGCCACTTCCGCAAATCGCAAGCCTCGGCGATGACGCCGACAACTGATACGGTAGTCATATTGGTTTCCCAAAGGTAAAGAGGCATGACCATGGGATTGTTCGACTTCGCTAAGAACTCTTTGGGTGACGTGCCGTCCGGCTTCGGCGGTCGGGGCGATATCGCCAACCATCTTTTCAACGACCGATGAAAAGGCTCCGGTTGAAGGCTATGGCATGATGACACGAGCGTGGGGAATTTATGACCGAAGGATACTCACATAAAGCGGCACACATCGTTGAGCATATCATTCTCGCAATCGCGCTAATCTGGGCTGGAGGCTGCACTCTCATATGGATGCAAACGGATATGTCGCATCGCATCGTGAACGCGAAATCCGCTGACGGCACCTGCGAAGTGACCATCAGCGAACTCGGCTCGCCCATATTCTTCGGCCCAAGCAGCATCACGGTCAAAGTCTCTTGGGACACCGATCCCGGTGTTATCGGTTCCGAGAACGTCACGGAAATCAAAACGGATCTGCACAACGACGGCAAATCATTAGGCTCGGGCAACTTCACCGTCACCTGGCACGGCAACATCCCGACCGTCACCACCCATGGCGAGGAACAGCCGGACCAAAGCTACACATTCAACTGGAAATAACCGCTCCGAACATCATGTCTCTCCCGAGAGTAGTCCTCACAACCGGGCAGGTCCCACAAGGAGCATAGCTCATGCACCCACTGTCCGGTCTCAAGCCCATGAGACACTTAAGACCATGACTACCATCATCATGCGCGCCTCCGAGGGCGACATCACCATCAACCTGTTCGACGACAAGGCACCGAACACCGTGGCCAACTTCCTGGGCCTCGCCACCGGCGAGAAAGAATGGGCCGACCCGTACACCGGCCAGCCTTCCCATGAACCCTTCTACAACGGTCTGACCTTCCACCGCATCATCAAGGATTTCATGATCCAGGGCGGCTGCCCGCTGGGCACCGGTACCGGCGGCCCTGGCTACGAGTTCGACGATGAGATCGACCCCGGCCTGCAATTCGACAAGCCGTACCTGTTGGCCATGGCCAATGCCGGGCTCCGCCGTGGCATGGACGGCAAAATCCACGGGACCAACGGCTCGCAGTTCTTCATCACCACCGTGCCGACCCCTTGGCTCAACGGCCATCACACCATCTTCGGCGAAGTCGCCGACGACGCCTCCAAGAAGGTCGTCGACAAGCTCGAAGCACTGGACACCGATTCGTCCGACCGTCCGACCGAGCCCGCAGGAATCCTCTCCATCGAAGTGAAGCGGTAAAAACCGCCCATACCTTCATGCCATAAGTGCCACAAGGCGGGGCGCCCCGATCCGACGATTCGGACCGGGGCCCCGCCGTATGCCACCCACATCCCTACTTCATCTTGCGCAGACGGGGTTCGGCGGATTCCTTGGCACCGGTGATGCGGTATACGTCGAACACGCCGTCAATCTTGCGCACGGCAGCCAACAGCGAGTTGAGATGCTGCGGATCCGCCATCTCGAAGCTGAACTGGCTGGTGGCCACTCGATCGGAACCCGTGGCGATCGTACCCGAGATGATATTCACGCCATGATCGGAAAGCACGCGCGTCACATCCGACAGCAGGTTGCGGCGATCCAATGCCTCGACTTGAATCTTGACCATGAACAGACCCTTGGTGCTGGTCCATTCGACCTCGACCACACGCTCGGGCTGCTTGCTCTTCAAGTCGATCATATTCTGACAATCGGTGCGATGCACGGACACACCCTGGTTGCGGGTGATGAATCCGATGATGTCATCACCGGGCACCGGCATGCAACAACGGGCGAGTTTGATCCACACATCGCCCACGCCCTTGACGGATACCCCGGTGGAGCTGCTGGAAGTCTTGCGCTCCACGGGCTTGAGCGGCAGAACCTCCTGCTCGACCTCTTCATCGACCTCGTCGGCACCCGCGTCCTTGACCAAATGCGAAATGACGTTCTGCGTGGAGACCTGACCGTCCCCGATGGCCGCGAACACGGCGTCCGCGTTCGGGAAGTTGAGATCGTCGGCCACACCCACCAACGCTTCCGGGGTCAACAGCGTGTTGACCGGCAGGTTGCGTTTGCGCATCGCCCGGGTCAGCTCGTCGCGACCCTCCTCGATGGCCTCAGTGCGGCGTTCCTTGGAGAACCATTGGCGAATCTTGTTGCGCGCCTTCGGACTCTTGACGAAACTCAGCCAGTCGCGCGAAGGCCCGGCCGTATCGGATTTGGACGTCAGAATCTCGACGGTGTCCCCATTGTCGAGCGTGGTGTCAAGCGGCACCAGACGTCCGTTGACACGTGCGCCCATCGTACGATGACCCACTTCGGTGTGCACGGCATACGCGAAGTCGACGGGCGTGGCATGAGCGGGCAGGGATACGATCTTGCCTTTCGGCGTGAACACGTAGACTTCGGACGAGCCGAGATCCTCCTTGAGTGAACCCAGAAACTCATTGGAGTCGGGGGTTTCGCTGGTCCAATCGGCAAGCTGCTGAATCCATTTGAGATTGTCGGCTTCGGAAAGCTCCTGGTTCTTCTCGTCACGCCTGCGGTCGGACTTGTCCGGCGAGCTCAGGGCGCGGCCGGCCTGGCCGTTTTCCTTGTATTTCCAGTGCGCGGCGATGCCGAACTCGGCGCGACGGTGCATGTCCCAGGTGCGAATCTGGATTTCGACCGGTTTGCCGCCCGGACCCACCACCGTGGTGTGCAGCGACTGGTACATGTTGAGCTTCGGCATGGCGATGTAGTCCTTGAATCGGCCGGGAACCGGGTTCCACCGCGCATGCACGGCACCGAGCGCCGCATAGCAGTCCTGAATGGTGTCGACGATGATGCGCACGCCGACCAGATCGTAGATGTTCGCGAAATCATGCCCGCGCACGATCATCTTCTGATAAATCGAGAAGTAGTCCTTCGGGCGGCCGGTGACGTATGCCTTGATGTTCTGCTCGTCGAGATCCTCGTTGATCTCTGCCAGAATCTGCTTCAGGTACACATCGCGCTGGCCGGCTCGGCGAGCCACCAGCACCACGATCTCGTTGTAGATCTTCGGGTAGAGCACCTTGAAGCTCAGTTCCTCGAGCTCCGTCTTGATGGCGTTCATACCGAGTCGGTTGGCCAAAGGCGCGTACACGTCGAGGGTTTCACGCGCCTTCCTCTGTGCCGACGTGGTTTTCACGTAACGCCAGGTGCGGGCGTTGTGTACGCGGTCGGCGAGCTTGACCACCAGGGTGCGCACGTCGCGGCTCATGGCCACCACGAGTTTGCGAATGGTTTCGGCTTGGGCGGAATCACCCACTTCAAGCTGGCTGAGCTTGGTGACGCCATCGACCAGACCGGCCACGGTGTCGCCGAATTCGGCGCGGCATTGATCCAACGTGTAGTCGGTGTCCTCCACCGTGTCATGCAGCAGACCGGCCGCCACCACGATCGGCCCCATGCCCAGATCCGCGAGAATCTGGGAAACGGCCAACGGATGGATGATGTATGGTTCGCCAGACTTGCGGCGCTGGGCAGAGTGCTGGATGACGGCGCGCCGGTACGCGCGGTCGAGGATGGACAAATCCTCACCGGGATGGTGGGACTTGCACACTTTCTTGATTGGTTCCAGCGGATTGAGCGGATCGGCGCTGATCTCGCAACCCAGTTTACGGGCGGCGTACTGCTCGCCATCAATCTCTGCCATGCCAGTCACCTCCCTCGTCATGAAGTTCATTGTAACCGCGAACCAGTGCCATGCGCACGCACCCGCCCGCCATCATTGGTTCCGCAACCGTTGTTGCCGTCATCACCTTGGTCATTCAACCGGCCTAATCCGGTCAGGACGCCACTCCCGTCGAACCGAACCCGCGTTCGGCGCGATCGGATCCGGGCAGTGTCTCGGCCGGGATGAACCGAGCCTCAACATACCGCTGAATCACCAATTGAGCGATGCGATCGCCCGGATGGAAGACGGCGGTGTGCTTCGGATCGAGGTTGATCAGCGGCACCTTGATTTCGCCACGGTAGCCTGCATCAACGGTGCCAGGCGCGTTGAGCACGGTGACGCCCTGCTTGGCCGCCAGCCCCGAACGCGGGTGCACCAAAGCCACGTAACCCGCAGGCAGGGCGATGGCCACGCCGGTGGGCACCAATGCCCGTTCAAAAGGCTTCAGCGTCACATCGACGGTGGTGATGAGGTCGGCACCGGCATCGCCCGCATGCGCGTACCGGAGCAGGGCCGGGTGTTCGGGGTCGAGGCTTTTGACCAGGACCTCGGTGGATTCGGGCTCGTTGTAGGTCTCGTCGAACGCCATCAGGCGGCGCACTCCTCACACACCGGCTGGCCATCCTCGTCCGTGTAGGCGAGCTGGCTACGATGCTTGACCAGGAAGCACTGCGAGCAGATGAACTCGTCACCCTGCATGGGGATGACGGTCACCGAGGAATCCTCGTTGCTCAAATCGGCGCCCGGCAGTTCGTAGTCTTCGGCGATGGCGTTCTCATCGTCGTCGATGTCGCCCGAGGCGTTCTGCGAGGACTTCCCCAGCGCCTGCAGCGATTCCTCGTCCTCATCCTTATTGCGGGGGGAATCATAATCCTGAGCCATCATGGTCCTTTCGTCGTCTTTGGTTCGTAAGTCGATATATATAGCACGGTCAGCGCCGTACTCGCCCATAGGATACACGATTTGAAATACTCGTAAAGTTCGACACGTGGGGCATACTTAAAAGAAGTAATGTCTTTGCGACGGAAAGTGGTGCGAATATGCCAGATGATCGGCTTGAAAAAGCCCGTTTCGTACGCGTGAGCAAGACGGGGGACCTTGTATTCTCCATTGGCGGCGGGGAAATGGCTGTGAGCGTGGACGACACGCTCGAACGGGCGATTCTTGAGGCCAAGCAGGTCAGAAGCGAGATGCGACAGGCTCCCCAGCCGCATCAGCAGTCCACTTTGCCGATTTCCCAGATACAGTCGCTGATTCGCGCCGGTGCCGATCCGGCCCGTGTCGCGGAGAAGTATCATCTGAGCGAAACGCTGGTACGTCGTTTCTCCATGGCTGTGGAAACCGAGAAACAGTATGCCATCGAACAGTTCCTTGCCGTGGCGGCACCCAAAGACAGCAGGGTGCGCACCATCAGCGAACTGGTGGAACGCACGCTGGCCTCTGCTGGAATCGGCATGGAATCAGTGACCTGGAAATCCACCCGGCGCGGACTTGAGCCTTGGCGCATCGTGGCGATATTCACTTCCGCGGGCCGTGAGATCCATGCCGAATGGACGTGGAATATGCACGACAATTCCGTGATGAGCCTGAACAATGCCGCTCGAAAACTGCTCGGCGAACAGAATCCGGAATCAGCCACGGATTCCAAACTCAAGCCGACGATTCCTGAACTGCCCGGCGACTCCGTACGTTCCGCGCGTATCGAGCGCGCCGTGTCTGCTTGGGCGGCACCTACGCCTTCGATTCCGGCCGCACGGCCTGCCGCGATCCGGCCCTCCGTCACTTCCACAGGTTCCATGCCCCCGGTGGACCTATCCACGTCCATCTCACCGGCCACGAACCAGGCTCATGACGCTACGGCCCCCAGCCCGGTCTCTTCGCAGACCGCCAGCTCTGTTTCGTCATCTGCCGCAGGATTGCAGCAATCGCCTGCCACGGCACCAGAGCAGGGTTCTGACAATATTTCGGACAAGACCATACGGCGTGGCCCCAATGCACAGCTGGTAGCCACCGAGCAGGAGCGGGCGGCCGAATCCGCCGCCACCAAACACGAGGCGCCAGCCAAACCGGCCAAGCGTAAATCAGGACGTTCGGCCGTACCAAGCTGGGACGAGATTCTGTTCGGAGACTGAATTTCCGAATCAGGCCATATCGATCAGGCAGGGAATATCCATTTCCAATGCCGTTTGGGAGCCATGCACGCTCGGCAGGTGGGTGGCTTTGTCTCCTTGCGTACGCGAATCGACGAGGGTCACGGCTCCCGCTGCCTGCACGACCACATCGCCGAGCATCGGCCGGACTCGCTCGCAGACCGGTCCAAACAATCCGTCCGCGATGGCCTCATCCCTGGTCCGCACCAAGGCTCGGTCTTGCAGGTGATCGCGCCATCGGCAAGCTATATCCTCAGGTCGTTCATCCGGCTCGGCATACAGCATCAGCGAGCGCGGCTCTCCCCCGACCAGTGACACGCCTCGGGTGAGCTGCGGTTCAACGGCGATGTCAATCCGCTGGTCCATGTCGGTTTGCACCATGCCGTGGTCGGCCACGATGACGATCAGCGTGCCTTTGGGTGCGCTGCGTTTCAGGAGCGCGAGCTGGGCGTCGATATGTTCGAATGCGGCCACCCAGTGTTCGGAATCCCACCCGTAATTGTGGCCGACTTTGTCGGCGTCACGGATGTACAGGTAGGTCAGGCCGGGGGTGCGTGAGGCGCGTGAGGCGGCCAGCACACGATCACGTGGGGTGACGTTGCCCTGATAGTCGGTGCCTCGCAATGCGGCTTCGGTCAATGGTGATCTGGAGAACTTGGGCAACCCCGAGCTCGTGACGCGCACCTCTTGAGCCGCAAGTTTCTCGAACACCGTCTCCTCGCGCTGCAGGTCGAACGGATCGACCATGGGCGGCGCAGGAATGTGCGGATTGGCTGGTCTGGTTGCCAGCGCGTCTTTGAACTGGATGAGTTGGATGAGCTTATGGCTGGCGGGTTCGAGCTGCGTATAGCCTGCCATTGCGGTCAGTCCCGGGCAGGTTCCGGTACCGAATGCGGCCATGGCCGCCACAGTGGTGCTTGGAGCGCAGGTGGCGACGGGACGCTGATTGGCGCTTTCGTTCATCAGCGAACGCAGATAGGGCGCGTGGCCGAGGCGCATGGCGAGGTTCCAGAAGCCGAGGCCGTCCACGAGCACCACGATGGCCGATTCGGCGTCGGGCAGTCCCAACGCGTGCTGGCAGGCCTTGGGATCGGCGTGGACCTTGGTGGGAGTCGGATGTCCGATGGCGGCGGACAAGGCGGGCAGCACGGCGGACAGGTGCAGCGCTCCCCCACGCCGATCGGCCGGGACGTCATCCCCATAGCCCACAGTGGGCACCAGCCGCAGCAACTCGTCCATATCCGGCGTCTCAACACTCATAGTTGCCCATTCAAGTAGCACCCCTCCCCTTGGCTCAGTGCGCAGAGAACGGTTCTCAATAACAACTGTGCGCTCCAACGCACATAATCAAACAAACGCACATCGACTGAAACACTGGAATCACGCCGTTTTATCGGCAGACATGTGCGATTGGCGCATCGAAACCAGCGCACAATTGGTATCGAGAACCGTTCTCTGCGCACTGTTTCGCGCCCTCCCGCTAATATGGGGGCGTTCGAAAGGGAGTTTCATGGCATCACACCGCAAACCGTCCGCGCAAACCTACGATCCGCGCACGGTCAAGGAGCATATCGTCGAGACGCCGCTGAACGAGGAGATGAGCAAGTCCTTCCTCGAGTATGCGTATTCGGTGATTTACGCACGCGCACTGCCCGATGCGCGCGATGGCTTGAAGCCGGTGCAGCGCCGCATCGTCTACCAGATGGGCGAGATGAACCTGACTCCCGACCGCCCGTATATGAAGTCCGCCCGCGTGGTGGGCGAGGTGATGGGCAAGCTCCACCCGCACGGTGATTCCGCGATCTACGAGGCCATGGTGCGTTTGGCACAGCCGTTCGCGATGCGTCTGCCGCTGGTAGACGGCCACGGCAACTTCGGCTCGCTGGATGACGGCCCTGCGGCCTCCCGTTACACCGAGGCCAGGCTTGGCCCGGCGGCTCTCGGCATGAACGCGGATATCGATGAGGACACCGTCGACTTCACGCCGAACTATGACAACAAGCTCAAGGAACCGACCGTGCTGCCGGCCGCCATCCCAAATCTGCTGGTCAACGGCGGCTCGGGCATCGCCGTGGGCATGGCCACGAACCTGGCCACCCACAATCTGGGCGAGGTGGTAAACGCCGCCAAGTTCCTCATGGCGCATTCGGACGCCACTCTGGAACAACTGATGCGTTACGTGCCCGGCCCCGACTGGCCCACCGGCGGCACGATCATCGGCCGCGACGGCATCCGTGAGGCCTATGCCAACGGCCGTGGTACGATCACCACGCGCGCCGCCACGCATATCGAGCATGTCACGGCCCGCAAGCAGGCCATCGTGGTCACCGAGCTGCCGTACATGGTGGGCCCAGAGAAGGTAATCGAACGTATTTCCGACGGTGTGAAGAACCGCAAGCTGGAGGGGATTTCCGGCGCGTTCGATCTGACCGATCGTCATAACGGCACGCGTATCGTCATCGAAATCAAGACTGGCTTCGACCCGCATGCGGTTCTGGTGCAGTTGTTCAAGCACACACCGTTGCAAGACAACTTCGCCATGAACAACGTGGCGTTGGTGGAGGGCCGCCCGCACACGATGGGTCTGAAGGAGATGCTTCAGGTGTGGGTGGACCACCGCCGTACGGTGATTCGCCGCCGCAGTGAATATCGCAAGAAGAAGGCGCTGGAACGCCTGCACCTGGTCGAGGGCCTGCTGCTGGCCATGCTGGACATCGACGAGGTGATTCAGGTAATCCGCACCTCGGATGATGCGGATGCCGCGAAGAGCCGTTTGATGGTCGTTTTCGATTTGGACGAGGTCCAGGCTCAGTACATCCTCGACCTGCGTCTGCGCCGACTGACCAAGATGAACCGTATCGAGCTTGAGGCCGAACGCGATGATCTGAAGAAGCGTATCGAGGAGCTGACCCGGATCCTGGCCTCCGCCGAGACGCTCGACCAGGTGGTCACCGACGAGATGGACGAAGCGGTCGCCAAGTGGGGCTCGCCGCGCCGTACCGTGCTGCTGGATGCCGACCCGGATGGCACGTTGACGCCGGTCGTGGCGCAGGGTGCCGGGGCTTCGGGCGTGTCCAAGTCCGCGCTCGAAGCGGTGAAGGCCGCCACCACGATTTCCTCCGCCGAAGCCGATGTGGCCGCAGCCGCAGCCGCAGCCAAGAAGACCGGCGAACAGGCCGCCCAGGCAGGCAA
>OAZZ01001258.1_pt1 | contig 9279 bp, 9 predicted proteins | sample 1495051 | NCBI WGS metagenome assembly OAZZ01 (sample SAMEA2579977, study PRJEB22360) | human gut metagenome
CCGCCGTTACCGTCGTGAGGACGAGATCGGAACGCCGCTGTGCATCACCGTCGATTTCGACACGATCGACGACCAGGCCGTCACCATCCGCGAACGTGACACGATGCAGCAGGAGCGCGTCGCGCTCGACAAGGTCGCCGACTACGTGGCCGCCCGCGTGTCCGAGAAGCGCGTGCGCTACCCCGAGGGCCCCGTCAGCATCACCGGCACCAAGGCCGCCGACGGCGGCACCGACGTCGCCAAGGAGACCGGCGTGGACGAGTCCGCCCCGGTCAAGGTCGCCGAGGCCGGTGGCCTGTACTGATCGATACCCGGCCCGACTACACCGGGCCGGGTGCTGAACATCATTCGGACAGCCCCCTTTTCACCAAGGGGGCTCTTGTACATTCAAGACATGTATGGCATGAGCCGTGCCGATTCGTGGGGGAGAGCCGTGACAGACACCGTTGAACAGACCATCGCCGTCGACGCGCATGAGACCGACGTGCTCGACCCGCGCACCGACGCACCGGCCGGGAAGGAACCGGTCACGATGGCACCAGTCGATCTCGGGCCGATCCACGTGCCGACGCCGGTGGTGCTCTCCCCGATGGCGGGCGTCACGAACTGGCCGTTCCGCGTGCTGTGTGAGGAATACGGCCCGGACGGCCTGTACGTGGCCGAGATGATTACGGCGCGCGCGTTGGTCGCCCGCAATCCGAAGGCGCTGCGCCTGTGCCGGTTCGCGCCGAGCGAGCGCATCCGGTCGCTGCAGCTGTATGGCGTGAACCCGGCCATCGTCGAGCAGGCCGCGCGCATCGTCGTCGATGAGGACATGGCCGACCATGTGGACCTGAACTTCGGCTGCCCGGTTCCCAAGGTCACCCGTCGTGGCGGCGGGTCCGCGCTGCCGTGGAAGACCGACCTGTTCCGCGAGATCATTCAGCGCGTGGTGAAGGTGTGCTCGACGGCGAACATCCCCGTTACCGCCAAGATCCGCGTCGGCATCGATCACAGCCATGAGACGTTCATGGAAGCCGGCCACATCGCGCAGGAGGAGGGGTGCGCGGCCGTCACGCTGCACGCCCGCACCACGGCGGAATACTATGGCGGCCATTCGGACTGGAGCCGCATAGGCGAACTGGTCGGCGCGCTGGACATCCCGGTGTTCGGCAACGGCGACATCTGGGGCGCCGACGACGCCCTGGAGATGGTCCGCGAGACGGGATGCGCCGGGGTCGCCATCGGGCGCGGATGCCAGGGCCGGCCGTGGCTGTTCGCCGATATCAGGAACGCCTTCGCGGGCAGCGACGAGCGCGTCAACCCTACGCTGGGGGCCGTATGCGACGTGATCATGCGCCACGCCCGGCTGCTCGTCGAGTTCTATGACGGTGACGAGCGCATGGCCGTGCACGACCTGCGCAAGCACATCGCCTGGTATCTCAAGGGATTCCCCGTCGGAGGGACGACGCGCAGGGCGTTCATGGAGTGCGAGAACCTCGCCGACGTGGAGCGCGAGACCTCGCGTCTCGATCCCGCCATCACCTTCCCCGAACGGGTGAAGGACAAGCCTCGCGGCCGTGTTCGCTTTGCAAAAAAAGTGCATCTGCCGTACGGTTGGCTCGACTCGCGGGTCACCACGCACGAGGAGCGCGAGACGCTGTTCGGCGACGATCCGATGGACGCCGGATACTGAGACGGCATCCGGGTCATGGGCTGAATGCGGCCATGGTGTGTCGTTTTGTGCAAATGAGATGGAAAAACGTTGATACACGCCGAGAAAATAGCTTTATAATCAATGGTTCTGCGATAGAGTTATGCGTAACCGTGAGTGACAGGAGACAATGGTGAGCGAGATTGCCCAGACTGACAATTTCAACGACAGGACCAACATCAAAGTCGTCGGTGTCGGTGGAGCCGGCGGTAATGCCGTCAACCGCATGATCGCCGAAGGCCTGCAGAACGTGCAGTTCGTGGCCATCAACACCGATGCCAAGGATTTGCTGCGCTCCGACGCCGATGTGAAGATCTCGTTGAATGACGCTTCAAGCCGTGGATTGGGTGCCGGTGCCGATCCCGAGCGGGGCAGCAAGGCCGCGCAGGATCACCAGTCCGACATCGAGGAGGCGCTCAAGGGCGCCGACATGGTCTTCGTGACCTGTGGCGAGGGCGGCGGCACCGGCACCGGCGCGAGCCCCATCGTCGCCCGCGCGGCGCATCAGCAGGGGGCGCTGACCATCGCCGTGGTCACCCGGCCGTTCACGTTCGAGGGACCGCAGCGTTCCGCCTCCGCCGATCTGGGCATCGAGAACCTGCGCAAGGAGGTCGACGCCCTGATCGTCATCCCCAACGACCGGCTGCTTGAGCTGTCCGACCGCACGATCGGCATCGTTGACGCCTTCAAGACCGCCGATTCGGCGTTGCTCGCCGGTGTGCAGGGCATCACCGACCTGATCACGATGAACTCGTACATCCATGTCGACTTCTCCGACGTCACCGCCATCCTTCGCGGCGCCGGCACCGCGCTGTTCGGCATCGGCTCCGCGCGGGGCGAGGACCGCGCCACGCAGGCCGCCGAGATCGCCATCAGCTCGCCGCTGCTGGAATCCAGCGTCGAAGGGGCTCACGGAGCCCTCATCAACATCGCCGGCCCGACCGACCTCAAGCTGCAGGAGGCCTCTGCGGCCACCGAGCTGGTGCGCAAGGCCATCCACCCCGAAGCCCAGATCATCTGGGGTCTCGCGCTCGACGACGCCTACGGCGACGAGGTCCGCGTCACGGTCATCGCGGCCGGTTTCGACGCCGATTCCAAGAACACCAACGTGCCCTCGATGAAGGGCTCCACGACCGCCGCATCCATCCCGGCTTCCCACACCACGGACCCCGTCACGCCGACGCATGCGCACGACCAGCAGCAGCCGGTCGCGCCGAGCATCCCCGTGCGCACGCAGCCGTCCGCGAACACGCCTATGACCACCACCAATCCGGCGGCGCGTCAGGTGCCGGATTTCGCGCTGCGCAAGGGCGGCCCCGCGTCGATGCCGATCGATGACGAGACCTCCGAGCACGATATCGTCTCCTCCGGTGACCTGGGCGACCTCGATATCCCTGATTTTCTGCGCTGAGCCGAAAGGAACTGAACAGTCATGGCTGGGTTTATGAAGAACGCGATGCAGTATCTGGGCATGGCGGATGTTGCCGAAGACGACGAGCCGATGGACATCCAGGATGAGGATCCCGGATTCGACGACGATCATTCGGTCACTCCGGTGTCCCAGGCTGCGCCATCGTCGCCGACATCCGCGCCCAGCCGTGAGTCGAATCCGTTCCAGGGTCGCGTGAGCCGCATCACCACGATTCATCCGAAGTCCTACGAGGACGCGCAGCTGGTGGGGCGTGCTATCCGCGACGGCGTGCCCGTCGTGCTCAACCTGACCGGTGTCTCCGAGGCCGTGGCGTACCGCATCGTGGACTTTTCCGCGGGCGTCGTCTTCGGCGTGCGCGGGTCCATCGAGCGTGTCACTCCGCGCGTGTTCCTGCTCAGCCCGGCCCAGGTGAACATCAAGGTGGAGGAGCCGCAGGCGCCGTCCTCGGCGCACGACCTGTTCGCCGACTGATCTGCCGGCGGTCGGCCGGAGTGGCGGCTGTAGACGATTCGTCGTCATGACAGCGGCGGCGGTAATGCCCAGTTGACGTTCAGCTGACGGCAATGAAGCTGTATGTCGTTTTGATAGGCTGGAAGGCATGGTGTTCACAATAGTGCGTCTGGTGATTGACTGGATTATCGACGCTTATATCACGGTGCTGTTCGTCCGTATGATCCTGGATTGGGTGTCGGTGCTTGCGCCGCGTTGGTATCCCAAGGGCGTCGTCGCATCGCTGATCAATGTCGTCTACCAGCTCACCGAGCCGCCGTTGCGCTGGCTGCGACGCTACATCCGGCCCATACCGATGGGGCCTATAGCGATGGACGTCAGCTTCATCGTGCTGTACACCGCACTTGTCGCCTTGAGAATATTGGTGTAAATCGCGCCGTAATCACGCATACGGCGAGAGTTCTTTCAGGGTTCGTGCTAGCATCGGAAGGTGATACCAACACAGCGAGGCATCGTGCCCAAAGCGAGGTGTAAGTTTTATGGCTCTTTTGACGCCTAAAGATATACGGGAGCATACCTTCCAGACCGTGCGTTTCAAGGAAGGCTATGATGTCGACGAGGTTGACGATTTTCTCGATCAGGTGACGGAAACCGTCGAGGCGCTTGGCAAGCAGGCCGTTGCAAGTGGCCAGGCGACGCAGTCCCTTCCTCCCGACGTCGCCAAGCTCAACTCCAAGATTTCCGAGTTGACTGCGCAGGTACAGTCACTGCAGAGCGAAAACGAGCAGCTCAAGTCCGCGGCGCCCGTCGCCAGCAAGGACGATCAGGCGGCTCAGGTGGCTGCGGCGAAACTCACCGAAGCCGAGGAGAGCAACCGCGCGCTGTCCCAGCAGAACGAGCAGCTCAAGGATCAGGTGGATCGCCTCAGCGGCCAGATCGACCAGCTGACCGCGCAGGCCGCCCAGGTCTCCGGCAAGGCCGATGTCGCCGCGCAGCTCGCCGCGGTGCAGAACGAGCGCGACCAGTACCGCGTCAGCGCCAGGGACATGAGCGGACGTCTGCAGGAAGCGCAGCAGCAGGCCGCCTCCTACCAGCAGCAGCTCAACGATGCCAAGAAGCACCTCGATGCGTTGCAGCAGCAGGCCGCGCAGGCCTCCGATCTGGCTCGTCAGCTGGAGGAGTCCAAGCAGCGCGAGAACCAGCTGCGCGAGCAGGTCGCCAAGGTCGAGCCGAGCACGGAGACCGGCAGCCTGCAGAAGATCGCTGGTGCCGCCGCCGCTGCCAGCAGCGAGCCCGAGCGCGCCACCGCCATGCTGACGCTGGCCATGCAGCTGCACGACCAGTACGTCGACAAGGGCAAGGCCAAGGCGAAGGAAATCACCGAGGCCAGCCAGAACAAGTACAACGAGCTGGTCACCAAGGCCAACGACTACTCGTCCCGCACCCGTACCGAGGCCGATGAGTACAACAAGCAGGTTCACTCCGATGCCGACGCGTACTCGGAGCGCACTCGTTCCGACGCCGACGCCTACTCGGTGAAGACCCGTCAGGATGCCGACACGTACCGCGAGAACACGCAGCAGCAGGCCGACAACTATGAGGACGAGGTGCGTCGTCGCGCCGGCGAGTACGACAGCAAGACCCGCTCCAACGCCGATGAGTATGCGCAGCAGGTGCGTGACAAGCTCACCACCCAGTCCAAGGTCATCGAGGGCAACATTCAGGGCCTCAAGCAGTTCGAAGCCGAATACCGTGCGCGTCTGACCGAGTTCCTCGGCCAGCTGTCTCGTCAGGTGTCCGATACGAACAACTACAGCCAGATCGGCAAGCAGGCGGAATAGTCGATGAAGGATATCCAAGGACGGCTGCGTGTTCGCGTAGCCGTCTTTGCATGTGTGGCGGCCGTGGCGCTGGGCATCGATCAGCTCACCAAGATGTGGGCGCAGCAGGCGTTGGGCGACGGGCGTACAGTGCCGCTGATCCCGGGCCTGCTTTCGTTGACGCTGGTTCATAATCCGGGTGCATCGCTCGGTCTCGGATCGGGAAGCACATGGCTGATTTCGCTGCTCGCCGTGGTGGCGTGCGTGGTGATGGCGGTGCTGGCGGCACGCACGATATCGATGCGCTGGACGGTGATGTTCGCGTTCGCGTTCGCCGGAGCGTTCGGCAATCTGATCGATCGCGTGGCCTATGCGGACGGGTTCCTCAATGGCAAGGTCGTTGATTTCCTGAATTATGGCTGGTCCGTGGGCAATGTCGCCGATATCTATCTGGTGATGGCCGGCATCGGCGTCGTGGTGCTGATTGTGCTGGATGTGCCGTTCAGTCGCAAGGACCTCGATCGGATTGAGCATCTGGGGGAGGATGCCGGTGACGTGGCGCGTGACGGGGAGTCAGACGGCACGGCGGACGAATCGCAGGACTCGTCAGCGATGGTGCAGGATGCATCGTCCGGCTCATCCCGGACGGAGGTGACCGTTTCGAGCCGTCAGCCTGATGACTCGGAGAGGAGCGCTTCATGAGCCGTCTCGTTCCGGCGCCCGACGCATTGGTGGGATCACGATTCGACGTGGCGGTTTCCAAGATGCTGGGCATCTCGCGTGCCAAGGCGGCGGATCTTATCGAATCCGGCCAAGCCCGCGTGCTGGATCGTGCGATCGCCAAGTCGGGCACGCTGCTGTATGGGGAGACCGTCGAATTCGACATCGCCGAAGAACGGCATGAGCCGGAACCGGTGTGTCTCGACATGGCCATCGCGTATGAGGATGACGATGTCGTCGTGGTCGACAAGCCCGTGGGCGTCGCTGCACATGCTTCAGCCGGATGGACAGGCCCCACCGTATTGGGCAGCCTGCTCAAACGCGGCGTGCGCATCACCTCATACGGAGCTCCCGGGCGGCAGGGCATCGTGTCGCGGTTGGATGTGGGCACGTCCGGCCTGATGCTGGTGTGCAAGTCAGAGCTGGCGTACAAGGAGATGCGGCGGCAGTTCTCCGAGCATGAGGTGGTCAAGACCTATCATGCGATGGCCCAGGGCAACCTCAAGGAGGACAAGGCCACCATCGAAGCACCCATCGGCCGCGCCAAGGTGTCGGACTTCCGCTTCTGCGTCACGCCGTCGGGCAAGCCGGCGGTCACGCATTGGGACGTGCTGGACCGATTCGGCGAGGCGACGCTGGTTTCGGTGAATCTCGAAACCGGACGCACGCATCAGATTCGCGTGCATTTCTCTTCGATCGGGCATCCTCTGGTCGGAGACCCGATGTATGGGGCCAATCCGGTGCTGGCCGGGGAGCTCGGCCTGGACCGTCAGTGGTTGCATGCGATGAAGCTGGAGTTTCGCCACCCCCGCACCCATCTCTGGACGTCGGTCGAATCCCACTACCCGGCCGATCTTGCCCATGCACTGGAACTTATGCGCGCCAGGCATGCCTCAACTGGTCTGGAAGCCGCCGACTAGCGTACCCAATCGGCCTGTCGCGTAGCGACTGGGGGGTGGTCCAACGCCAATTCGCGCCCCCGCTGTTCTTACTTATCGCGTTTCTTCCATGCAACGACGGAAGTGACCACGCCGGCCGCCAGCAGCGGTACGCAGGCCAACGCCGCGACGCCTTCAACCAGCAGCAGGATGGCGTCTGCGGGATTGTAGACGCCGCGATTGAGATACATATAACATGCGATTGCGGCCAGTGCCGATACTGTGCCGGCCGCCAGCAGCGCAAAGCCGAGCGTGCGCAAGGCATCATGCGATGAGGAGCAATATTGGGCCGATGCCGCAGTCGGCATGGTCGGTGCGGACTGCACGGTGACCGGCGGCGAATCCTCATAGTGTGGCTGATTTGCGGACGTCATTGTTCCTCCTGGTGGTTCGTTGCCGCGAATTGTCTGGCGACGGCGGATCATCCTTGATGGCAATCTATGCGACGGAGACACTCTTTGTCCAGCGGAACGGACAATGTGGTCGAAGGCTGCCGAGTTATCCACATTTTGGGCGTGTCGTGCCGGATTCGATTCAGCTTTCGCGAGTTACATGTGGCATTTTCGCAGTGTTTACTGATGGTCGTCATTCGCTGCCATACATGTCCCTCCTGTACAATGACCATGTCATGCATGATGAGACAAGGGGTGAGCATGTATACCTCGTTGGACAGGTTCCGCATCAAGCCGGGCAAAGAGGATTTGGCCCGCGAATGGTTCCGATATCTGAACGATCACTTGGCCGAAGCGAATGCGACGATGCCGGCTGAGGGCGCGCATATCGAGTCATGGTTCCTGCACGAGGAATCGGACGGACTGTACGGATACGTGTACGTGATCTACGACGACAATGATAAGGCTGTCGAAGTGTTCAAGGAGAGTGAGAATCCGTTGGACATCAAGCACAACGAGTACATGAACGCCTGCATCGACTACCACGACTACGCCGAGATGAAGCCTGCCGTGGCGCTGGGCGACTACTCCGTATTCCGGAGATGATTGGTCGACGGTTCGTCGACGCCGTTGTGTTTGCAGACTCGTTTGTACAACTTATGCATTTCGGTCAAATGCATAAGTTGTACAAACGATTTCCCTAGAGACCCTACTTGCCTTGCTGCGTTTCGTTGGAATTCCAGCGTTTTCGGGAATACCCGTGACTCGCGGCAACGGGTATGTGTGCTGTTTCCCGCGATTATGCGGGACAACGTCCGCATTATGGCATTTCGCGGGCGTTGTACACGCGGCATTGCACTCGGGTCGGAAACGCGCGGAGCAAGTTCTTCCGCCTCGCCGCCGGGGCGGAAGAACCATATGCACTGAAACGCGTCGCCCGAGGAATAACGCAGAGGACGCTCCGCCAGCGCACAATCAGTTTTTGTGCAGTTTGGCGTTGAGCTCAATCCCCGTCTTCCGGTAGCGGGCCTCAATGCGGCCGTTGACGGAGTTGCGGATGAAGAGGATGTTGTCTTTGCCGCTCAGATCGGCGCCCTTGACGACGTCCAGCGGTTCGCCGGCGGCGGCTTTGGCCTTGTCCCAGACGGTGATCTTGGTACCGGCGGTGACGTACAGGCCTGCTTCGACGACGCAGTTGTCGCCGAGCGAGATGCCGATGCCGGCGTTGGCGCCGAGCAGGGAGTGCTCGCCGATGGAGTTGCGGAGCTTGCCGCCGCCGGACAGGGTGCCCATGATGGAGGCGCCGCCGCCGATGTCGGAGCCGTTGCCGACGACGACGCCTTGCGAGACACGGCCTTCGACCATTGAGACGCCCAAAGTTCCCGCGTTGAAGTTGACGAAGCCGGCGTGCATGACGGTGGTGCCTTCGGACAGGTGGGCACCGAGACGCACGCGGTCGGCGTCGCCGATGCGCACGCCGGAGGGAACCACGTAGTCGATCATGCGCGGGAACTTGTCGATTGACAGCACGTTGACGGTGGCGGCGGGAGCGGCGGCCGGAAGCCCGGCGGAGGCGGCGAAGGAGCGCGCGGCGCTGGTGGCGGCCGATTCGACGTCGAGCTTGCGGGCGTTGAAGTCTTCGACCGCGAACGGGCCGTAATTGGTCCAGACCACGTTCGTGAGCTTGGCGAAGATGCCGTCGAGGTTGAGGGTGTTCGGCTGGGCGAGGCGCATGGAGAGCAGGTGCAGGCGCAGGTAGGCGTCGGCCGCATCCGCGATCGGGTCGTCAAGGGAGCTTACGGTGAACACCGGTTCGCGGCGCACGCCACGGGCG
>OAZZ01001262.1_pt1 | contig 9260 bp, 6 predicted proteins | sample 1495051 | NCBI WGS metagenome assembly OAZZ01 (sample SAMEA2579977, study PRJEB22360) | human gut metagenome
TATAAATAATTTTTAAAATTATAAATTATTATTTGAAATCTAGTTCGGAGAATAATTCATGAAATCATCTAAGAAACGTCAAGTGACTGCTGCGTTTTTTGCAGCAGCAGCATTGGGTGGCGTTGCTCACGCAGCTCCGGTCCTTAACATGAATGATTTAGTAGGATCTAAAACTACTTCTGAATCAACGACAGAAACTATTAATAATGTAGCGACTCCAGTCGTACGACCAATGGATACTCAACCTATGGTCCCTCGTGTGCGCCCAGTGCCAGTTCCAGATACAGCTAAAGCTTTAGAGGAACAATATAGAGCCGTTTCACAACCACAATACGTTGTTAATAAACAAACGAATACTATGATGGAGCCGACATTGGCTATGCATAGTTTAATCAACGTACAACGCAAAACTGAGCCTGTTACCGTACAAAAGCAAGTAGATGGCAAGCAGCAAATGCAAACAACGCAAGTACAACGTACACCGATCATTGTGCAAGAACAATCTACTACACCATTAGTAGTTGCTAATACAACCACGACTAAATCAGTTATTGCAAAACGGACATTAACAATTCGTGATATTCAACGTGCTGAACGTGAGCGTTTAGCTAAATTAGCGGAAGAACAAGCTGCACAACAAGAAGCAATGCAACAACAAAGCAGTGAACAAGCGCAAGCAGTGCGCCAAATGGCAGCTGAACGAGCTGCCGAAGCACAACGCCAAGCCGCATTATTAGCGCAACAACAAGAAGCTCAACGTCAAACTGCTATCAAAGCGGAACAAGAGCGTATTGCAGCTCAACAAGCTGAGGCTCAACGCCAAGCTGCTATTAAAGCGGAACAAGATCGCATCGCTGCAGAGCAAGCTGAGGCTCAACGTCAAGCCGCTATTAGAGCGGAACAAGAGCGTATTGCAGCAGAGCAAGCCGAAGCTCAACGCCAGGCGGCTATTAAAGCTGAACAAGAACGTATCGCGGTGGAACAGGCTGAGGCGGATGCAGAAAAAGCTCGTTTAGAAGCAGCTGAGGCGAAAGCAGCAGCAGAAGCGGCTGCAAAAGCTCAAGCTGAAGCTCAGCGCCAAGCCGCTATTAAAGCGGAACAAGAACGTATTGCCGCAGAGCAAGCAAAAGCAGAGCAAGAAGCAAAAGCTAAGGCTCAAGCGGAAGCTGAAGCTCAGCGCCAAGCCGCTATTAAAGCGGAACAAGAACATATTGCCGCAGAGCAAGCAAAAGCAGCACAAGAGGCTAAAATTAAAGCAGAGCAAGAAGCAAAAGCTAAAGCGGAACAGGAGGCCAAGGCTAAAGCTGATGCCGAAGCAAAAGCTCGAGCGGAAGCAAAACAAGCTCAAAAGTCTAAATTGCCTGAATCGTATGTTAATGAACGTAATCAAGCTTCTACCAAAGGTTCTACTACAACAGGTGAAAAAAATATACTTTCACAGCCAATTGATCCACCATTACAAGCTGACACATCTGCAAAGATTACCCTCACCTTTGACATCAATAATTACGAGTCAATGACGGGAACGGTGGATAATAAAGAGATTAAATATCGCGCATTTGAATATATCCCATATGTATCAAATCCTATCGATATTGATCAGCAGTACATAAACATTTACATACCTGAAGAGTATTTCAATAATGGTACTGTAAATGGTTATAATACACAAACAGCACCAATCTTTATGCCAAATAATGTTGGCGGTTATATGCCAAGCCAACCTATGGCACCAAAGGTAGAAAATAATAAGCCAAATAGTGCTCTCTATGCATTGTCTAGAGGTTATGTTGTTGCGTCACCTGCTACACGTGGCCGTACAAATTTAGCTTCTGATGGTAACTTCATCGGCAAAGCACCTGCAGTCATTGTAGACTTACAAGCGGCTACAGCTTATTTACACGCTAATGATGCGACTATGCCAGGTAACGCAAAACGTATTATTACGAATGGCACTAGTGCAGGCGGTGCCGTTTCCTTATTACAAGGTGCAACAGGAAATACATCTGATTACCAACCATATCTACAGGCTCTCGGCGCTGCTACTGCATCTACCGATGTATATGCATCCTCTGCTTACGCACCGATTACAAACCTAGATGCTGCAGATATGGCTTACGAATGGAGCTATAACGGTATCACATCATTTAACAAAGTATCTATGGGACAAGGTGAATTGCCTCAAGCGAATGTAGGCGGTGCACCAGCGCCAATGCAACGTAGTGTACAACGTGTGAACTTAACGAATAATGATGTAGCATACTCAGATTTACTTAAGAGCCACTTCCCTGACTATGTAAACAACTTACAATTACGCGATAGAACCGGCGTTATTTTAAAACTCGATAAGAAAGGTAATGGCACATTCAAGCAATATGTAAAATCTTTCATCATCGATGCCGCTAATAAAGCTAAATCTAATGGTACTGATGTATCTCGCTATTCCTTCTTAATATTAGATAAGAATACAGGTCTGGTGAAAGACATTGATTGGGACGCTTATAATAGCTTTACTAGTCGTTCTAAGGTACCAGGTGCATTTGACTCTAGATCTAATGATTCTGGTGAAAACAGCCTATTCGGTACAAGCACTAGCGATACTAATCACTTCACGATTACAGCGGCACTACATGATACAACCCCGAATAATGATGTATATGTAGAAAACGCTAAAATCGTTACTATGATGAACCCTATGAACTATCTTGGTTCTCCTAGTGCAACAAACGCTAAATATTATCGAATTCGCTATGGTACAGCAGATAGCAATACATCTGTTGCCATCCCATTAATCGTAGGCACTCGTGCACAAAATCTCGGATATAGTGTAGACATGGCTACACCATTTGGTGTGGATCACTCTGGCGATTACGATTTACAAGATTTATTCAACTGGATGGATTCTATTGTAAAAAACGGTAGATAATCTATCTCGATTATAAACTTATTCCATAACGTAACAAGTCTGTAATAGCCTTCATACATGATGCTATTACAGACTTGTTTGTTATTTTTATCTTATATCGACAACAAAGGCGTCCTAAACAAGTAGGACGCCTTTATTACTAGTATTATATTGAAATGTTATTAATCTTCAGGAAATAAAGCAGTAGACAAGTAACGTTCACCTGTATCTGGAAGAATAACTACGATATTCTTACCTTTGTTTTCAGGGCGTTTTGCCAATTCTGCTGCGGCCCACAATGCAGCACCGGAGGAAATACCTACCAAGATACCTTGTGTATGACCAAAGTCTTGTGCTGATTTAAAAGCATCTTCGTTAGCAACTTGAATAACTTCATCATAAATTTTAGTATCCAATGTTTCAGGAATAAAACCTGCACCTAAACCTTGGATTTTATGAGGACCTGGTTTACCGTTAGATAATACAGCAGAGTCTTTAGGTTCTACAGCTACAACCTTAACATTAGGATTTTGTTCTTTCAAGAAACGACCTGTACCAGTTAATGTACCACCTGTACCAACACCAGCTACGAAGATATCTACAGCACCATCTGTGTCACCCCAGATTTCAGGGCCTGTGGTTTTATAGTGAATTGCAGGATTAGCTTGGTTTACGAATTGGCCTGCTTCTACAGCACCAGCAGTAGCTGTTACGATTTCTTTTGCCTTTGCAATCGCGCCTTTCATACCAAGTGCACCATCAGTTAAGACGAGTTGTGCACCATAGCCAAGCATTAATTTACGGCGTTCGATAGACATTGTTTCAGGCATTACGATAACAACCTTATAACCAAGCGCAGCGCCTACAGCAGATAAACCAATACCTGTATTACCAGATGTAGCTTCTACGATAGTACCGCCTGGTTGTAACTCACCAGATGCAACAGCAGCTTGAATGATAGCAGCAGCGATACGATCCTTTACGGAACCACCTGGGTTAAAGTATTCAAGTTTAGCTAAAATATTAGCATCAGCACCTACGCTTTCACCAAAACGAGTAGCTGCCAACAATGGTGTTTTACCAATTAATTCAACAAAAGATTTTGCAATTTTAGACATAATCAACACTCCTTATATTCGGATATTATGGATACTATAAATGGTATGTAATATATAATTATGTGCCTCTTAAATAGAGCCATCCCAATTATCATATTTTGTATCTAGTTTTGCGTATGTACCATCAATAACGTCTTGTAAGGTCACACTTTCTAGATAATCGTGAATGTAATTTTGTAACCCCGCCCAGAATCCAACGGTGCGTTCATTAATGACATCATCCGTAGATACACCTTCATCTAGAGATGAAATAATAGCCATTGATTCCTCTGTAGCCATCAAAATTTCAATGATTGTATATTCACTAGGTTTTTTAGATAAACGATAGCCGCCGTATTTACCACGAATGCTATCAACTAAACTGGCCGCTCCTAATCGAGCCACAATACCTTCTAAATATTTCTCAGATATGCCTTGTCGTTCTGCAACAGAACGTAATGACACTGGTTTTCCCTGACCTTGCTCAGCTAGATCGATGAGAACCATCAAAGCATATCTTCCTTTTGTAGAAATTCTCATGTATATTGCCTTCCTTTTTAAAAGCTAGCGTCCCTTAAACAAACATTTTATATACCTCCTATGCGAATGTATAAAACCTTGTGCATCGCTAGGAATTAATTTCATTATAGAATACTAACTGTAAAAATGCAAGAGTTTATTTCCTACTTTGTCAAAAGGTTTTACGAATAACAGTATTTACCTATACTAATTGGATACACTGCGACAAAAAGACCAGCCCAAAGGCTGGTCTTTTTGCGTATAGTTTGTAGTTTGTTATATGAGGTTTACATTAGTGAATTGGAGAGTGTTTCACCATGTAATGGGGCTTACCGGTATCGTTGGAGATACGATCCGTGCCCAAATGTTGTCATTTGAAGAGGTTGTTGGTCTATCTAGTAGTCTTAGATTTTACCTACTAGGTCAAGACCTGGTGTTAATGTATCTTTACCTGGTTTCCAACGTGCAGGGCACACTTGATCACCATGTTTAGCTACAAATTGAGCAGCTTGTACTTTACGAACAAGTTCTTCTGCAGAACGGCCAATACCCATATCGTGAATTTCCGCTGTGCGAATAATGCCTTCTGGGTCAATTACGAATGTACCGCGGTATGCCATAGCAGATTCAGGATCGAATACATCGAAGAAATCAGCTAATTCATGTTTCTTATCAGCTAGCATGTAGTATTCAATTTTATTGATGCTTGGAGAAGCATCGGACCATGCTTTGTGAACATATTCAGAATCAGTGGATACGGAGTAAACTTCGCAACCTAATTCTTTCAATTCAGCATAAGATTCTTGTACGTCTTCCAATTCTGTAGGGCATACAAATGTGAAATCTGCTGGATAGAATACGAATACAGACCATTTACCTAATACGTCTGCAGTGCTTACTTTTACCAATTCAGGTTTCTTGAAAGCATCAAGTGTAAATTCAGGGAGTTTCTTACCAATAATAGACATTGTGTCCTCCTTTATATTTCTAAATAACGATTACTATATGTTCTATTGATGTACCTACATCAAATCTATATCTATCTTTGTCTATATAATAACACTAATCATTTAAAATAGCAAGCATTATTTTTAAATTTATCGATATATTTTTGCAAGTTTTTTCGATACAGCAAAAAAAGAAGGAAGATACTCATTTCTGAGTATCTTCCTTCTTTTTACGTACCACAACGGACTTACTACTTATAGCGTGATCAAAAGCAATAAGTCCTGCTATATTAGCAATACCACGCCGCGTCACATGTCCAGTTGTAGACTGTTGTTTCCCCGATTTACCATATACGAACTGCTCTAATTTAAGTGCAGCTAATATAAAGATACCTATAATAGATAAAATGGATCCCATTTCTATTCTCTACTTTTTAAGTTCCAAAATCGCATCTACAAATCCACGGAATAATGGATGAGCATTGTTTGGACGAGATTTTAATTCTGGATGTGCTTGTGTACCTACGAAGAATGGATGACCCTTAACTTCGATGCTTTCAACAAGACGACCATCTGGAGATGTACCAGAAATAACAAGGCCTGCATCACTCAATTGTTGACGATATTCATTGTTGAATTCATAACGATGACGATGACGTTCGTATACAAGGTCTTCGCCATATACTTCACGCGCTTTTGTACCCGCTTCTAATTTACATGGATAGATGCCAAGGCGCATTGTGCCACCTTTTTTATCTACATCCACTTGATCACTCATCAAGTCGATAACTTTGTATTTTGCATCTTCATCAAATTCGCTAGATGTAGCACCTTCCATGGCACATACATTACGAGCAAATTCCATTACAGCAGATTGCATGCCAAGGCATAAACCGAGGAATGGAACTTTGTTTTCACGAGCATAATTGATAGTACGGATTTTTCCTTCTACGCCACGGGAACCAAAGCCACCAGGAACAACGATACCATCAATGCCCTCAAATACTTCTTTAGGATCTACAGAAATATCATCAAGTTCTTCGGAATCAATCCAACGAATGTTCACCTTAGTATCAGTCTCGATACCAGCATGGCTCAATGCTTCTGCTACAGAAAGATACGCATCGTGCAAAGCTACATATTTACCTACGATAGCTACTGTAATATCTTTGCTAGGATTCAAAATTTTATGAACCATTTCTTTCCATGCAGTCATATCGCAAGGACGTTCTTCAAGACCCAATTTCTTAATGACAATATCATCAAGCCCTTGATCTTGCATCATCAATGGTACTTCATAGATGGAATCACACGTTTGGTTTTCAATTACGGCCGCTGGTTCTACATCGCAGAACAATGCCAACTTTTCCTTCATTTCGTCGGAAATATGTTTTTCACTGCGGCATACCAAAATATCTGGTTGAATACCAATACCGCGCAATTCTTTTACGCTATGTTGAGTAGGTTTTGTTTTTAATTCACCTGCTGCGTTGATATATGGTACTAATGTAACGTGAATATACAATACATCGTTACGACCTACATCTTTTTTGACTTGGCGAATTGCTTCCATAAATGGCAAGCTTTCAATATCGCCGACAGTACCACCGATTTCAGTGATAACTACATCAGCATTATCTTCTTTACCTACGCGGTATACATTTTGTTTAATTTCATTTGTAACGTGAGGAATAACTTGTACAGTGCTACCTAAATAGTCACCCTTACGTTCTTTATTGATAACGGACCAATATACTTTACCAGCAGTAATATTGGAGCGCTTGCTAAGATTAATATCGATAAAGCGTTCATAGTGACCCAAGTCCAAGTCTGTTTCAGCACCATCATCGGTTACAAATACTTCGCCATGTTGGTAAGGACTCATTGTACCAGGATCGATATTGATATATGGGTCAAATTTTTGAATAGTTACATTAAAACCACGGTTTTTCAATAATCGGCCCAAAGATGCAGCTGTAATCCCTTTTCCCAAGGAAGAAACTACGCCGCCTGTTACGAAAATATACTTAGTTGCCATGATGCCTCCCACCTACTACATTTTTTCCGGAGCGGAAATACCTAAAATACCCAAGCCTTGACGAAGTACAAGGGCAATCGCTGTGATTAACCCAAGACGAGCTTGTTGCAATGATGGATCTACGCCAATGATACGACCTTGACGATAGAAGGAGTGGAACATACTTGCCAAATCGTATAAGTAACGAGCAATACGATGAGGTGCACGATGTTCGGCAGATTGAACAACCTCTTCTGGATATTCAGCTAATTTTTTAATTAATTCTAATTCCATTTCACTTGTAAGCGTTGTGAAATCAGTTTCACTATAATCACCAAATGCAATACCTGCTTCACGGACTTGGTTATAAATACTGTGAATACGGGCATGAGCATATTGGATATAATACACAGGATTATCATTGCTACGAGATTTTGCCAAGTTAATATCGAAATCAAGTTGACTATCTAGCGAACGCATCAAGAAGAAGTAACGAGATGCATCTACGCCAACCTCTTCAATCAATTCATCTAATGTAACGCTATCGCCGCTACGCTTAGATAATTTAACGAGTTGTCCATCGCGGAATAACGCTACCATTTGTAACAACAATACAGTCAATTTATCTGGGTCATAACCAAAAGCAGCCATAGCAGCTTTTACACGGCATACATAACCATGATGATCAGCGCCCCAAATATCAATCATTTCTTTGAAGCCACGATCATATTTATTGCGGTGGTATGCAATATCTGCCGCTAAATATGTAGGAACTCCATTATCACGAATAACTACACGGTCTTTATCATCGCCATAGTCAGTAGATTTCAACCACAATGCACCGTCTTTTTCATACACTTTGCCAAGAGCCTTTAACGCCTCTACGGAGTGATGAATTTCATCAGCTTCATGAACAGTACGTTCAGAGAACCAATTATCGAAAGTAACACGGAAATTGCTTAATGTTTCCTCTAAGCGAGCTAATTTTTCTTTTAAGCCCTCTTCTTTAAACAATGCTACACGATCAGCTTCGTTCATAGCATTTAATTTATCGAAGCCTTCGCGTTCTGCAATAGCTTTTGCAGTCTCGATAATATCAGGACCACGGTAGCCATTTTCAGGGAACACGAGAGCTCCTTCTGGAATATCGAATTCAGGCATGGAACCATCTTCGTTGCGCTTAGGTGGGAACACTAATGTAGCTCCTTGCAACTCTTGGAAACGGTATTCAATGGAGATAGCCATATTATCGATTTGGTTACCTGCATCATTGATGTAGTACTCGGATTGTACATTATAACCTGCTGCACGTAACAAGTTTACAAGTGCACTACCATACGCAGCACCACGACCATGACCGACATGTAACGGACCTGTTGGGTTCGCACTTACGTACTCTACTTGAATCGTATCGCGTGCACGCAATGGTTGCACACCGTATTGATCACCAGCATTCAAGATAGCTTTCAAGGTATCATACACCATATCGGATTTTAAGAAGAAGTTGATAAAACCTGCACCAGCTACTTCAGCACGTTCAAGCCAATCAAAATCCATATGACTAATTAATGTCTCTGCAATAGCACGAGGGTTTTGACGAGCCACACGAGCGGATTGCATAGCAATGTTCGTAGAAAAATCGCCGAATTCCTTTTGAGGTGGCACTTCTAGAACGATTTCTGGATATTCCCCAGCTGGCAAACCACCACTATTAATCGTTTCTTGTAATGCCTGTTCAATCCCCGATTTCAGGATTTCCTTCATGTCCATGCTCT
>OAZZ01001286.1_pt1 | contig 9077 bp, 9 predicted proteins | sample 1495051 | NCBI WGS metagenome assembly OAZZ01 (sample SAMEA2579977, study PRJEB22360) | human gut metagenome
CTTCATTTTGGAATTGTTTATCAATTTTAGCTCTTAATCTATTTATATGAACCATAATTGTTGAAGTTTCTCCTAAAGAGTCTATCCCCCAGATACTTTCAAATACTTCTTCTTTTGTAAATACACGATTAGGGCTAGATGCAAGAAGAACTAAAATGTCATATTCACGTGGAGTCAAATTCACCTCAGTACCACCTAAAAAAACTTGATGAGAATCAAGCAATATCTCTAAGCTACCTGCAGTAATTTTTGCGTCCAACACAACTGTAGGGCTTAGACTATTACGGATGCGATTATAACGCTGAATGTGTGATTTAACACGTGCTACAAGCTCTGCCGGACTAAAAGGTTTAATCATATAATCATCAGCACCAAGTCCTAGCCCCCGAATTTTATCAATATCTTCACGTTTAGCACTGACCATAATAATAGGTATTTCTTTTTCCTTACGAATATCTCGACACACAGAGAATCCATCCTTTTTAGGAATCATAATGTCAAGAATAATTAAGTCATATTCATAATCAAGGGCTGCCTTTAACCCATCAACGCCATTAGTTTGAATGTCTACTTCATAGCCTTCGATTTCTAAATAATCTCGCTCTAACTCATAGATACCCATATCATCTTCAATAATTAAAACTTTTCCCATACTTTTACTCCTTATCCAAAGGAAACTCCATCACAATGGATAGTCCAGGTCCACTATCATTATGTTCAGCATGAATAGAACCATTCATATCTTCAACGATTTGTTTTACAATAGCCAGCCCAATGCCATTACCATTAGCTACCTCTGTACGTGCTTCATCAGTACGGAAAAAAATATCAAACAAACGATTTAACATTTCTGTAGGAACACCTTTCCCATCATCTGAAAAAGTCAGTTTACAGCCATTATCTATCTTAGCTGTAGATATATCAAAAGATACAGATTCGCCACGTCTATACTTTATACTATTGGATACAAGATTATCCAAAACACGATAAAACTGTATCCGATCAATTACTATTAAACTATCTTCGGCACTATACGATTCATGTAAAACGATAAGTTCATGATTATTTAAATGTCGCTCTCTAATATACTCTCGAATTAAATCATCTAATGCATATGTATCTCGATTGTAGTGAATTTGTTTTAACTCTAGTTGCGAAAAGTCCGATAGCATATTAACTAAATGTTCAATACGCCCCGCCATATCATAAATCCGCTGCACATAGCGTGCTTGCTTCTCTTCTGTATTTGCAATACCTTCAATAATACCACTAGCATACCCCTTTACCGATGTAAGTGGTGTTGAAATATCATGACAAACCCCTGCTATCATTTCGCGCCTACGCTCTTCATAAAGGTCTTGCTCTTGACGGGCTTTAAGCAATGATTCCTGCATATTATTAAATGCCTCACAAGTAACCCCTAATTCATCGTGATTTCTTACAGCAATTCTTTTTGGCACTATCCCATTTTTGAGATCATCAGCAGCTTGCTTCAAATCTATGACAGGTCTCAAAATATACTCACCTAATCGATTGGATATATATAGGCCTATACCAATGATAATAGCTATTATCATTAAAATACCTAAAGCGCCTTCCACCATTTTCTTATCCGTTGATTCTGGCCCCATACTTTTAGTCATAAATGGGATTCTACCAGCACCATACACTGTAAGTCCCATATCATAGGAATTCACATAGGTAAATTGGTTGCCTTCCCAGTTCAAATAATGATTAGACTCTAAGCCATTTATCATATTTTTAACGTTCGATAACATTATATTAGGCTCTATATCTGGCGTAGCATAAACTATTTTATTATCTTTGAGAATGACTATATCTAAGCCTTGTGCTTCTAAAACAGCACTACTATCCAAAATATCACTTATTGATGTAGACTCTTTTGAAAGTTTCTTATTTATTTGTTCTAACCCCAATTGAAATACTTGAGACTGAATTGTACTAGGCGCTAGCATCATCCACTGACGATGATTTACAGGATTAGTATAACGAATAACCCCCCATACTATAGATAAGGCGGTAAGTAAAACAATAAAAGGTATGATAATAATTAATAAATTACTAATTATCATCTTTCGCCGTACGCCTAAGCTATTAAACCAGTTAAAAAGCATAGATACCTCCTTTTTAACTATTATACAAACCTATATCTTATCTGTCATGATATAGAAATCAATCTTTTAGAAGATGTAATTTCATCGTTATATTTTCGTAATATTTCTCCTTTATGATGTATTCATACAAGAAAGTCATCAAATAAAAAGGAGATATATATGAATTACGAAATCTTTCAACTTATCAACAGCCTAGCAGGTACATATACGTGGCTAGATACAAGTATGATATACATTGTAAAATACCTTTCAATAGTCTTTGCTTTATTACTGATACTCTTATCTGGATTAGGCCTCTATTTTAAAGATAAAAGACTTATAAAAACCTGCATACATACTATCGCATTTCTTGGTATTACCATGATAGCTCATAGTATCATTGGTTTCATAGTGCAAGAACCAAGACCATTCGTCACACACACAGTAAATCTACTTATTCCTCATGTAGCTGATTCTAGTTTTCCTAGCACCCATGCTATGGCAATGACTGCTATTTCATTACCAATTTTAGCAGTTTATAAGAGACTAGGTTCTATTCTACTAAGTGGAACCATTTTAACAGGTTTTGCGAAAGTCTTTGTTGGTCATCATTATCCTCTAGACGTTATCATGGGTATCCTCATCACATATTTGTTATTTAAAGTCTATCAAAACTATTTATCTTCTAAGATTGATACGCTATTAAATCACCCTAAATATAATATTTTCCGATTACTCATAAATACAAAACTAAGCCTATATCTTATAAAAAAAGCAAACCAACCATTGAGTAAACAATTTAGCATGAAAGGTTAAGGCTATGAAGTATGTCTTAAAAAATAAGAACTATCATATTTTGATAGTCCTTATCTTCTCTGCCATCATTTATTTTATTGGAAATGCATATCTTAGTATTACGGATCCTGTAGAGTCTAATTATGCGCTAACCGCAAAAGAAATGCTTCTAACCAAAAACTATTTATCTCCACAAATTTTTGGTCATTATTGGTATGATAAGCCTATATTTTATTATTGGGAACTCATTGTTGGTTTCAAACTATTTGGCATTACAAACTTTGGCGCTAGATTCTTTTCTAGCCTTTTAGCTCTCTGCAATATTTTTCTAATCTATCGCTTTGTAAAAGCACAAACAAACCACGTTATTGCTCTTGTGAGCGCCATTATCGTATCCGTGTCAGCAGAATATTGGATTATCGCAAAATCTCTTATAACAGATATGACCCTAGGACTATACTTTAATGCTACCTTAATGAGCTTTTACATAGGATACATACATCATAAAACAGGTCAACGAGGTTATAAACGTTACTATCTATTAGCCTATATAGCATCTGCTTTTGCCGTATTGACTAAAGGTCCAATTGGATTCCTATTGCCAGGTCTCATCATATTAGTTTACCTTGCAATCAGACGAGATATTCGAGAATTATTTAGTCTACAGATTATACCTGGACTGTTACTATTTCTAAGCCTCGGTGGTAGTTGGTATTATTATATGTATATCACCCATGGAAATGACTTTATCAATGTCTTTCTAGGTGTCCATAATTGGCTTCGTGCTACAGTGTCTGAGCATCCAAGATTCAATGTTTGGTACTATTACATTCCTATAACAATCATAGCATTATTACCTTGGTCCATTATATTACCGAAGTCAATTTATAGTAATCGCAAGAATTGGTTTACCAATATTCCATTCCATAGCTTTTTAGCTGTCTGGGCTGGTATAGTTATCCTATTTTTCACTTGTATGGCAACTAAGTACTCCACCTATAGTTTTCCTGCTTTAACACCGTTAACTATATTAATAGCTGTTATGTGCTACAAACGTATCAACTTAATTTATAAAACGGCATTCGTTATGGGTATTGCTTATATAGTGCTTACATTTGCAGTAGCAGTACCACAAATGAAGAAAGCCTCAACACCTAGTATTAGCCAATTTATTAGCCAGTCTATTAGTGATGACTCCATTCTTGTACAAGGTAGTGGTAGATATCGCGTTTCACCTACTTACTATAGCGGTCATGAAGTATATCAATTACTCGGCCCCAATGAAGTAGCCCCTGATCCAACTACTATTTCTTGGAACGCTAAAGATGTCATGCCGTTTATATCTATAAATGACTTACCAACAAATAAAAAAATATATCTACTCGTTTATGGTGACGATTATCTTCCAGATACAATAAATTCAGATAATTTGTCTTTGGAATATTCCAATGCTGAAGGTACTATCTATCAATTACATCGTTAGATGAAAAACTAAATGGTAATAACGCTTCAATAGATACTACTTTTATATTGCCCTTCATGTTTCTCATAATGATAATAGGAATGTTAAACTCTCCCATTACCTGACGACAAGCACCACATGGTGCACAAGGCCCTTCCGTATCAGCAAGAGCCTTAAAATTTGTATGCCCTTCTGATACAGCTTTAAATATAGCGGTTCGTTCTGCACAGTTCGTTAAGCCATAAGAAGCATTTTCTATGTTACACCCTTCATAAATAGTCCCATCCTCACAGAGAATAGCTGCACCTACGCCAAAATGGGAATACGGACTATAAGTTTTCTTACGAGCAACGATGGCGCGATCTATAAGGTTTTGAATTTCCTGTTCTGTCATATGAGTTTCCTTTTCTATCATATGGATCTCCTCATTCCACTATATCAAGAATCGTATCCGCCATGATTGGTGCAGTTTCGCCAAAGGTAATCGCCTCTAAATATGTCTTTGCAGCATTAGAAAGCAAGCTCTCATCAGAAGCATACAAGGTAGCTATACATTCACCTACTGTAACTGAGTCGCCTGTTTTCTTGTGCATCAAGATGCCCGCACTATAATCGATAGGACCATCCTTAACAGTGCGACCGGCTCCAAGCATAACGGATGCAATCCCGCATTGTTCTGTATTCATATGGGTAATATAACCGTCTTGAGGCGCTGTAACATCATAGGTGAATTTGCCAATGGCTAATAGGCTTTCATCATCAATAACTCGGCTGTCGCCATCTTGAGCATCAATCATCATACGCAATCGTTCTAATGCGGCACCAGAGTCGAGTGCCTCTTGCACACGACTGAGAGCCGTTTCATAGTCGCATATATGACTCAATACGAGCATGTGGGCAGCCATGATAATACATTCATGCGTTAAATCTTCTGGACCATGACCTTTCAACGTATCAATAACCTCGCGAATCTCCAACGCATTTCCAATAGCATGGCCTAGCGGTCGATCCATATCCGTCAAAATAGCCTTAACTGAACGGCCATTTTCCTTTCCAATATCTACCATTGCTTTAGCCAATTCACGAGCATCCTCTATGTTTTTCATAAAGGCACCACTGCCAACCTTTACATCTAACAAAATTGCTTGAGCACCAGAAGCCAATTTTTTGCTCATAACAGAGGATGCAATAAGAGGGATACTATCAACAGTTCCCGTCACATCGCGCAAAGCATATAGCTTTTTATCAGCAGGTGCAAGCCCTTCCGACTGACCAATAACAGCAAGACCAATTTTATTAACTTGATTGATAAAAGCATCTTGCTCTAAAGATACCTTTAAATTTGGAATAGATTCCATCTTATCAATAGTGCCACCTGTATGACCAAGTCCACGTCCAGACATCTTAGCCACCTTGCCGCCAGAAGCGGCTACGAGAGGTGCAAAAATAAGTGTTGTCTTATCTCCCACGCCGCCTGTACTATGTTTATCTACGGTAATCCCATCAATATTTGACAAGTCTACCATATTACCTGATTGAGCCATAGCCAAGGTCAAAGTTCCTAGTTCGCGAGCATTCATACCATTAAAAACTATGGTCATCAAGAGCGCACTCACTTGGTAATCAGGGATTTCCCCCTTTACATAACCATCTATGACAAAGCGGATTTCCTCATCTGTTAACGGCAAGTTCGCCCTTTTCTTCAGAATAATATCATACATACGCATAGTTACACCGCCATTCTAAGAAACCACCTAAGCATAGCCTAGGTGGTTTTCTATTATACTTCTTCGTTCAAGTGATTCTTTAGTAACTCTACAGCTGCACTGGCTCCAATTCGGCTACAACCTTCTGCAATATAGGCTTTCATATCCGTAATAGAGCGAATACCCCCTGCGGCCTTAATCTGTACATTAGGACCAATATGCTTCTTAAATAGTCTAATATCTTCAAGGCTTGCACCGCCGCTACCAAATCCAGTAGATGTTTTAATATAGTCTGCGCCACCATTTGTAATACATTTACAAAGCGCCACCTTTTCAGAATCTGTAAGATAACAAGTTTCGATAATAACTTTTAAAATTTTATCACCACAAGCCTTCTTAAGCGCCTCAATTTCGCTAGTTACCGCTTCAAAATCACCTTGCTTTACATCTCCAAGATTAATAACCATATCAATTTCAGAAGCGCCCTCTTCAATAGCCTGTTTCGTTTCTGCCACCTTTACCTCTGTTGTTTCATATCCTAAAGGGAAGCCGATAACGGTACATATGTTAAGTTCTGGATATGCTTCATGGGCAGATGCTACAAAATCTGGAGGAATACAAACAGATGCGGTTTTATACCTTATACCATCCTCACAAACTTCTTTAATATCATCCCATGTAGCTGTAGGACGCAATAATGTATGATCTACATAAGCTAATAATTCTTTCCCCAACATAGTACCTCTCCTTACTAAAAGAACGACATTTGTTCTGGTTCTGGCTCTTTATGTAATGCATCTTGAGCAGAGCGATTTTTATCATCAATGAATGGTTCTAACGGTACGCCTGTAGTCTTTAATAAATCTGGTAAACTATTAACGCCTTTCAACTTAGCAGCTTCTAATACAACCTTTGCACAAGTCTCTGCATCATCCAGTGCATAGTGATGTTTAAACTCAACTCCAATATATGCGGCCATTGTATTCAACTTATGATTAACTAAATCAGGCCATACCGCACGTGAAAGTTTAACTGTACATGCATAATCTAGTTCTGGCCAAGGGATTTTATAATAATCTAAAGTAGCACGCAATACGTTCATATCGAATTTCGCATTGTGAGCCACCATAATATTCCCTTTTAAATGGTTTTCATAAATGGCATTCCACAACTCATCAAAGGTCTTTTCATGAAGAACATCCTTCGGTTGGATACCATGAATTTCAATACATTCATCATCAAAACTCATAAACGGAGGCTTGATGAGGCTATATGCCTTTTTGGTAATTTGTCCGTCCTTTACGGTAATAACCGCCAAGGAGCACGCGCTATTTTTAAATTTATTTGCTGTTTCAAAGTCTAATGCAACAAAATCTAACATAGGACTCCTTTCAAAATCTATATATAAGAATTATATTCATTTACTCTACTTATTATAGCATGAAATAGACTATAATCTACTGTTCAAAGGTGACCAATAATCACCTCATTCACACCAATTTTAATTGACAGATAGGCCCTCAGTATGTGAAAATTATTTAGATATGTATGTAGTATGGAGGTTGCAACATGGCAGATGACAGATTAATCGTTGCCCTTGACGTATCCACGATGGATGCAGTGAAAGAAATCGTATTATCCCTCGGTGATTCGGTTAGCTTTTACAAGGTCGGCATGGAGCTATTCTACGCCGAAGGAGCAAAAACAATTCGTTTTTTACAGGAGCAAAACAAACAAGTATTTCTTGATTTGAAATTGCACGACATTCCAAATACCGTAGCCCATGGCGTAGCTTCCTTAACACGTCTCGGTGCTAGTTTAATTACTTTACATGGTCAAGGTGGTCCTGTCATGATGAAAGCTGCTGTTGAGGCAGCTCATGAGAGTGGCAAAGAACTAGGCGTGGAACGCCCAAAATTATTAGCCATCACCGCATTAACTAGCTTTGACGATGAATCTTGGACTGCTATTGGTGGTCAGCTACCAATTTCCGACCAAGTCATTCGCCTTGCAAAACTCGCTAAAGACTGTGGTATGGATGGTGTTGTATGTTCCGCATTAGAAGCCAAAATGATTCGTGAAGCATGTGACGATGACTTCCTCATCGTTACCCCTGGTATTCGCCCTTCCTTTGCAACAACAGACGACCAAAAACGGGTTGCTACACCAGCTAGTGCACTACAAGATGGAGCATCTCGCCTTGTTATCGGTCGACCTATTACACAAGCCGAAAACCCTCGTGAAGCGGTTCGTTTAATTATTGAAGAAATGGAGAAAGTATCCAAATGATGACAGAACAAGAAGTAAAACAATTACTGATCGACACTCAAGCTATTTTAGAAGGTCACTTCCTTTTGACATCTGGTCTCCACAGTCCAATGTACGTTGAAAAATTTAATGTATTACAACATCCAAAATATACAGAAAAACTTTGTAAAGAATTAGCTGAACGCTTCCGCGATCAAAATGTGGAACTTGTTATTGGACCTATGACCGGTGGCATCTTACTTGCTCACGAAGTAGGTAAAGCGCTTGGCACCCGTGCTATCTTCACAGAACGCGAAAAAGGCATTATGACATTACGTCGTGGCTTTAAAATCGAGCCAGGCACAAGAGTACTTATCGTTGAAGATATCGTAACTACTGGTGGTTCTGTACAAGAAGTAGTAAATGTGGTAAACCAATCCGGTGGTGAAATCGTAGGTGTAGGCCTTCTTGTTAACCGTTCTGGGGGTAAAGCAGAATTCGGTGTACCTCACGAAAAGGTACAAGCATTACTTAATCTTGAAGTTCCAACTTATAAACCTGAAGAATGCCCTCTTTGCAAAGACGGCGTAGCTATGACAGAACGTGGCTCTAAACATATCAAATAATTTTTTAACGACCTATATACATGTATAGGTCGTTTTTCATTGAGAAGTTAATAATATATTCCCAAACCATCAAGTACTATCTAATATTTATAAATAGATACAAAAAGAGCTCCTTCGCTAAGGAGCT